>UMJW01059855.1_pt1 | contig 57462 bp, 38 predicted proteins | sample 1966151 | NCBI WGS metagenome assembly UMJW01 (sample SAMEA4836160, study PRJEB28245) | human gut metagenome | biome: gut microbiome; material: fecal sample | place: Denmark | collected 2008
AAACACCTTGAGTCTATCACGGCAAAGCTACGCAAGGTAGGCGTAAACGTTGAGGAAAGCGACGAGAGCGTTCATGTTTGGGTGGACGGTCCGCTCGTAAAAACTTCTATAAAAACTATGCCGCACCCTGGCTTCCCTACTGATATGCAGCCGCAGTTCTCAACACTGCTGACGCTTGCAGAGGGTACGAGCATCGTTACAGACGATATTTTTGACAACAGATTCAGATATGTGGCTGAGCTTAGAAGAATGGGCGCTGACATTTCTGTTGACGGCAAGGTGGCTGTTATACAGGGCGTTGGCAAGCTCAAAGGTGCTCCTGTTGTAGCAACTGACCTGAGAGCAGGCGCTGCCATGGTGATAGCAGGACTTGCCGCAGAGGGCACTACTGAGATAGACAATATTTTCTACATCGAAAGAGGATATGAAAAGATAGATGAAAAGCTCAGAGGGCTTGGAGCTGACATTCAGCGTGTTTACAAGCCTGACGCTAACGAAATGGAGCTTAGCGGCTGATAAATATTGATAACACTGCGGCGGCATATTATTTGCCGCCGTTTTTTGCAGCATTTGAGAGGACATGATATGGAGCTTTTTATTTCGGACCTTGACGGAACGTTGCTTAACGGCAATGCAGAGGTGACGGAGTTCACAAGAGACACTTTGAACAGGCTCATGGCAAAGGGGCTTAACTTCACTGCCGCCACTGCAAGGACGCTTGCTTCCGCAGGAAAAATACTTTCGGGGCTTGACCTGAAGCTTCCCGTTATACTTATGAACGGTGTGCTTATTTATGATATGGCGGAGAAAAAATACGTCAAGATAAACAGCCTTTCCAGGGAGCTTTGCAGTCTTATCATAGGTCTTTCAAAAGGACTTGGTTTAGAGCCTTTTATGTACTCGGTTTCAGATAACCAGCTTTCAACAAGATATGAGAGGCTTATTTCTCCTGCTATGGAGAGCTTTTACAACGAACGCAGAGAGAAATATTACAAGTCTTTCACGCAGGTCAGTGACCTTTCTCAGTACATCGACAATGTGATATACTTCACATTTATTGCAGAAAAAGAAAAACTTGTACCGCTGTATGACGCTCTTAAAGAAAATGAAAAGCTGAACATCACTTACTATTATGATGTTTATGACCCCAAGCTTTGGTATCTTGAAGTGTTCTCTTCGGTGGCTTCTAAAGAGCAAGGCGTGAGGTATCTTCGTGAGAATTACGGCTTTGACTTTGTCACGGCTTTTGGCGACAACACCAACGATCTGCCTATGTTCAAGGCGGCTGATAAAAGAGTGGCGGTAAAAAACGCATGCAAAGAGGTGCTTGAAGGCTGTGACGAGGTGACAGGCACAAATGAAGGAAACGGTGTTGCAGAGTATCTTCTGAAAACTTTTGAAAGGAATTAGTTATGGCAAGGATATATCCACTTTTTTCATCAAGCAAGGGCAACAGCTCTTTTATTGGCAACAGTGACGGCGGGATACTTGTTGACGCAGGAGTATCCTGCAAACGTCTTTGTGAGGCTTTGAAAGCTAACGAGATAGACCCGTCTGTGATACAGGGAATTTTTATCACACACACACATTCAGACCATGTTTCGGGGCTTAAAGTTCTCACGAAGAAATATCATATCCCTGTATTTGCCCAAAAGACCAATCTTGAGATACTTGTATCTGACGGCAAAATAGACCCTGCCTGTGATGTCAACGAGGTGGACGGCAATGAAGTCTGCATAGGAGATTATGCCGTAAAAGGTTTTACCACATTTCACGATACCCCTGCAAGCTGTGGATATCAGATAAAGACCCCTGACGGCAAGCAGGTGTGCGTATGCACCGACCTTGGCACTGTTACAAATGAGGTCGATATGCACCTGAGCGGTTCTGACCTTGTTTTGCTGGAGTCAAATTATGATGTGTCAATGTTGAAAAATGGACCTTATCCATACGAGCTGAAAAGGCGCATCGCTTCAGACCACGGCCACCTTTCAAACTCTGCCTGCGGAGAACAGCTAAAAAAGCTTATGACAGCAGGTACATATAAATTTATTTTAGGGCATTTAAGTCAGGAAAACAACACGCCTTTGCAGGCTGAAAACTCGGCTGTGGGAGCACTTGGGGATTACGAGCGCAACAGCGACTATATTTTACATATAGCAAAGCCTGAGGGCAGCGGAATGGCGGTGGCATTTTGATAAGGATAAATCTTATTACAGTTGGAAAGCTGAAAGAAAAATACTGGCGTGACGCAGCGGCGGAATACTCAAAGCGGCTGGGGGCGTTCTGCAAGCTTGAAATAGTTGAGCTGAACGAGTCGAGGTTATCTGACAACCCCTCCGAAAAGGAGATAGCGGCGGCGCTTGAAAACGAAGCAAAAGCCATGAAAAGCTACACTGACATCAAGGGTGCATACAATATTGCAATGTGCATTGAGGGCAAGCAGCTTTCAAGTGAAAAGCTGTCCAAAAAGCTCAGCGAATGCGGTCTGAACGGATTCAGCACAGTGAATTTCATAATAGGCTCTTCATTCGGCATTGCCCCTGAGATAAAGGCGAAAGCTGACCTGCGCTTATCAATGTCAGAGATGACATTTCCGCACCAGCTTGCAAGGATAATGCTTTTGGAGCAGGTTTACAGGGCGTTTCAGATAAGTGCTAATACTAGGTATCATAAGTGAATTTCGGATATGACAAAACCGTCCTTTGTGCCTGTCATGTAGTGATGAACATCAGGATCGAGCATCTTATTGTAAAGTTCAAACAGCTCACTTTCGGTCTTGCTGGTCAAAAAATCATTGGCATTGATAATTTCAAGGACAGGCTTAAAACGGCTGATAAAAATATCGTTCAGCTTCTATGCACAGCTTTTGCTGTCCATAGAATCATCTGTAATTGAAATATGAAGATTCCTTGACTTAGTATAATAATATTTAATATTATAAGTCATTGCAATACCAAAGTCAATGTCTTAAACTAATAATATAATAATTCAGTATGCGGCGGAGGTATAACATGAAAAAAATATCAATGGTAATAAATGCAGACGACAGGCTCGGACATATCTCTCCTGAGATATACGGACATTTTTCCGAGCATCTCGGAAGATGTATCTATAATGGTATATATGTGGGTGAAAATTCACCTATTCCGAATACAGACGGAATAAGGAATGATATCATCGAGGCGCTCAGAAATATAAAAGCTCCCGTTTTCCGCTGGCCCGGCGGCTGCTTTGCAGAAGAATATCACTGGCAGGACGGTATCGGCGAAAAATCTCAGCGCCGAAAGATCGTGAACACGAACTGGGGCGGAGTTACGGAGGATAATTCTTTTGGCACGCACGAATTTATGCGCTTCTGTGAGCTTGTTGGCTGCAAGCCTTATATAAACGGCAATGTTGGCAGCGGCAGTGTTCGTGAATTATCCGAATGGATAGAATATATGACCTCAGATGCGGAATCACCTCTCACAGAGCAGAGAAAGAAGAACGGCAGAGCCGAGCCGTGGAAACTCGAATACCTCGGTATCGGCAATGAAAACTGGGGCTGTGGAGGAAATATGCGTCCCGAATATTACGCCGACGTTTATAAAAGGTATCAGACATTCTGCCGCAATTATTCGGGAAACAAACTTTACAGAATAGCCTGCGGTTCAAGCTCTGCCGACTATAACTGGACAGAAGTCATGATGAAAAATCTTGACAGCAATAATGTTGATGCTATCGACCTGCATTATTATACGATGCCAGTATGGCCCGAAATGGAGTCTGCCACCGATTTTGACGATGAGCTTTATTATAAAACTATCGCTGCAGCGAACTTTTCCGATGAGCTTATCACAAGACATTCGGAGATAATGAACCGCTATGATCCCGAAAAGAAAATAGGACTTGTAATAGGAGAGTGGGGCTGTTGGCATAAGGTAGAAGAGGGTACGAACCCGGGATTTTTATATCAGCAGAATACAATGCGTGATGCTATCGTTGCTGCAATAGAGCTGAATGTTTTTAACAGACACAGCGACCGTGTTGTAATGGCAAACCTTGCGCAGGCAGTGAATGTTCTCCAATCGGTCATTCTTACAGAGGGCGATAAGATGATAAAAACGCCTACATATCACGTTTTCGACCTTTTTAAAACACACCAAAACAACGAGGCAGTTTACTGCTATACGCAAAACGAAAATATGTCGGAAGGTAAAAATGCTCCGATGATCTCGGTTTCCGCATCGGTGAACGAAAAGGGTATGACCGTTACCGCCGCAAACTGTTCGCTTACGGAAGAGGCTGCTGTTGAATGTAGCATTTTCGGATTTAAAGCATCATCAGTTTCTTGCAGGATACTTACAAACGAGGCGCACAGCTATAACGACTTCGACTGTCCCGACAGAGTGAGCATTACCGAGCATACGGCAGTCATCAAGGACAATGTGTTAAAGCTGAATATTCCGCCTTGTGCTGTTGTGGAATGTGTTGTTGACTAAATATTGGGGCATATTCACAGTGCATTTCGTCTTTATAATAAAAATATAAGCATAAGAGCTGCGTTTCATTAAAGAAGCGCAGCTCTTTGTTTTATAAAGCCATAATATGTTGGGCATTGTGCTTGCAAAAAAATAATGCACAAAAGGGGCTTCTGTTGATAAAATGTGAATGTGTTCACATAAGGAGAAAACCGAAGGATTTGTCAACATGACAAATCCGCCGCAACCAAACTCGGTTGCGGCGGTAATTTTATCTGCTATGAATTATTGTTCTTGCTGTAATACTCTGTCTGCTTATCGTAGACCACTTTCGGCGTGTAACGCTTTATAGCCTTGTTGTTTACCTTGATGTCAAGCTTTTCTACCCAGCTTGTTAATTTCTTCTGAAATTCATCGCTCTTCATTTCTTTCAGAAGATCTTCATGATTGTCCTTGGCATATTCTGTATCTCTGTCCTTAACATCGCCCTTGATAAGAATGTAATATGCGTTATCGTCCTCATAAGCTGTTGCAACGTCTGTGCTCATACCGCTTACTTCTTTGAGTATCTTGCCGTTTGTAGTGTCTTTCTGTGAATCGTCCATTGTGCCGTAATTCATCATCTTTTCATTTGCATACGGGTCAGGTGCAGAAGAAGAACTGTCTGTGGAAGAATCTGTGTCTGACGCTGCTGTGCTTGATTCTGCTGTGCTGTCAGATACAGAAGATGTATCGTCGGAAGCTGTAGAACTTGTGTCGCTCTCTGCTACAGAAGAAGTGTCGTCAGAAGTCGTGCTGCTGTCTGAGGCTGATGAATCGCTGTCAGCGGCAGAGCTTGAATCTGAGGCCTTCTTTGAAGCAACATAGTCGTTGTACTCGTCTATAATGCTATCGAAATCGTCAAACGAAACGCCCTGAGCCTTTTCAAGGAACTCATCTCTTTTTGCCTTGGCTTCCTCATTTGCAGCGTCTGCTGAGTCTGTAGAAGAATCGGTGGCTGATGATGAAGAATCAGTTGATGCTTTAGTTTTTGCAAAGGAAATGGATTTATATCTCAGGTAGTTATCATCAAGATACTTCACCATTTCATCGTCTGAAACGGCTTCCTCGCCGCCCTCTGCATAGTAGTGATCAAAAAGCTCTTCCCTCATTTTCGAGCCTTTGAGTGCAAGCTTTACAGATTCCTTTGAGATACCCTCTGACTCGTAAAACTCGCCCTGAGAATCCCATGTGCTGCTTATGCTGTCATTAATGGACTTTATATCCTCATCTGAAAGAGTAAGTCCAAGCTCGTTGAACTTGTCAACTACAGCCGCATACTCCTTAGTTGCAGTGAGAGCATAATCTGAAAGATACTCGTCAAATGCCTTTCCGTCTACCTTCTGATCGAAATAGTCCTTTTTGATGCCCTTCTGATAATACATCATCGTCATTTGATATGACATTTCTGTAAGCTCATTATAAATGTAGATACCTGCGTTTATCTTGCTGTCACCTGCTGTCATCACATAGCTTGTGTCCGAGCAAGCGGTAAGGCTCGCAGTACAAAGCAATGCGGCAGTAAGAGCAGCCGTTATTTTTTTAGCTTTAGCCATTTTATTATCCATTTCCTTTCCGAAAAAATCGTCTTACTAACAGGCAGAAAACCGCCTTAACTTTTACATTATACTACATTTGAGCCTATAAGTCAAGTGGATATGTGTCTCTCACACGCAAAAACGGACGATCACTGACCGTCCGTTGTAATGCACTGATATTTTATCTATTGCTATTTCCTGTTTTTATGTCTTTCCAATTTACTTGCGTACATTATCTTATCCGCCTGTGTAAACATATCTTCAAGCTCGTGGATATCTGTTATATGTTTACAAATACCGCCTATACTAACGCTGACCTCAAACTCGTTACCTGCAAACTTGTTATATACCCTAAGACGGTCGTTGACCCTTGCAGAAAATCGTTCAGGATAGTTGTCGTTATAGTCGTTACAGCCTATCACCACAAACTCATCGCCGCCTACCCTTGCACATATCTCATGATTTTTTGTCGATGCCAAAACTGCGTCTGCGATCGCTTTTATTGCAATATCACCGCTGTTATGGCCAAAATTATCATTTATCTTTTTAAGGCAGTCCAGATCGCAGACAGCGATAAAAGCCTTATTTTTCGGATTTGACATTCTGTCAACAACAAACTGGATATTTTTCTCAATGCCTATTCTCGAATAAACACCCGTCATAGCGTCACGGACTGCAAGATTAGCTATGGAGTTTCGTATCCGCATTGATTCCAGAGCATTGCTTACATGATTTGTCCAATTACGATAAGTGATATCTATCGATTTTATTTCGTCACCGTAAGACAATACAGCATAGCCATAGCACCGATCTATAAAATGTACCGGGGTGATAAAGAATGCACAAGGGCTTTCTCGTTCTTCTTCCAGATCAGGAAATATCTCTTTGAGTTCAAAAGGATCATGAAGAGTTCTGCTTTTGCCGTCAACGTTTCTTATATAAAGCACCATATTTTCTGTATATTCCTTTGGAACAGTGGAGATCTCACCGACTATCTCATGCTCTCCAAGGCAATCCTCATTAAGGCAGAGATAATACCTCTTCTGACCAATGATAAGATAGAGAAAATATTGTATCCTGGCCATCAGATCATCGGGATCTTTAGAGCAAGCCATTATATCGGTCATATTGCTGTCCAAAAAGTCATGATAATTCATCTTGTTCTGAGATGATAAAAGATCACGCTTTGTATAGCTATAATCCTCATGACAGCCGCAGGAAGCACCTATCTCCACCTTGCCACCGTCCTCTATAAGGCCCTGCGGTTCAACGCCTTTGATCCTTGCCTCAATGGTCATTACTGCGTTCACGCCAGTTTCAAAGATCGGCGGTGAGCACGAGGTTATAGCTGGCACGCAATGGATAGCCTCATCTATTGCGTCATAACCTGCAACTATCATATCCTCAGGCACGCTCAAACCGTTTTTCTGATATTCATGTACAACGTCTATAGCCATATAATCTCCACAGCAAACGATAGCGTCAGGCTTTTTACGTCTGCCATAGATGATATTATTTGCCACCTCTGCCGCTTTATCATACCAGAAGCCTCCGTCAAAGCAGACAAAGTCCGGATCATACTCTATGCCATGCTTTTCAAGGGCACGCTTATATCCCGCAAGCCGTTCACGAGTGGTGGCAGTCTCCAGCGGACCGCTCAAAAAAAGTATCTTCCTGCATCCATGGACCTCGATAAGGTGTTCTGTCAATTGCATAAAGGGTTTTTCGTCACGGGTATAAATACTTTCATAGTCCTTATAGCTTCCATCTATAAAAACCACAGGAACATGACATTTTTCATCTATATCCCTGCATATTTTGTCAAAAAGCCCAGGCATTTTTAATGTATCTGCCAAAACGATAACGCCATCAAGCTTATCATAATTTATAACGTCATATATCTGCATTTCTCCAACAGACACTGCTTTTAAGAATGACTCTTTGACAAAGCTTGTGAAGATAAGCACATCATAGTCAAGCTGAAAAGCCTTTGTCATTACGCCTCTCAGCAATCTTTCCTGATAATAGCTTTCTGCCTCAGACAATATCACTCCAATGCGTTTTCTTCCCAAAATGTCTCACCTTCTCTATAATGTCGCATTTAGACGCACTGCACCCTACAATCATTTAAACATTATACCACATTTGCCTCGAGTTGTCAAAGGCATTTTGTGAATTTTCGTAAACTTTTTAACGACTTTTTTATTTTTGTGGTAAAATTATTAAGCTTTTTTCAATATTACCAATACATATATTTGATTAAATTTGTTATAAATCAACTAAATGATTCACTTAATCGTTTTCGAGATTGCGAAAATTTTCGGTAACATGTTCATATAGAAAATAAAATGAAAACTTTTCAGAATATTGTTAATAAAGCATCGCAGAGAAAACTTTTTTTGACACAGTACTTCTGAATAAGAAAAGAACAAAAAAAGTTTCAAAAATGTCTTGACAAGTAAAAGATCATATGGTATAATATTAAAGTCGCTTAGATAGTGTGACACATATAAAAAATGATAAACTGGAGAAGTCGCCTAGCCCGGTTTATGGCGCACGACTGGAACTCGTGTATGGGTTAATAGCTCATCGAGGGTTCGAATCCCTCCTTCTCCGCCAAAAAGTCTCGTAAACACGTTGTTTGCGAGACTTTTTATTTTCTAAAGATATGACACGCAGAAAAACTTCATAAAGCAAAAAAATCGAACAGCCCGAAGACTGTCCGATTGAATGTTTTTGTGATTATTCTATGGTCGTGATGTCGCTTCCGAACCAAGTTGTTGATATCTCGGCAAGCTTGCCGTCCTGCTTCATTTCGTGAAGGATCTCCTCGATCTTGTCGCAAAGTGCCTGATCACCAAGTCTGAAGCCGATAGCGTACTCCTCTGGGTCAAGGCCGTCAGGAAGCACCTTGTAATCCTTGCCTGATGTGGATATCTCGTAGTTTGCAACTACTGAGTCAAGGAACGCTGCGTCTACCATGTTAAGCTCCAACTGCTGGAGGGCTTCAACATTTGTTGCAAGCTCTGTTGTTGTCGCACCATTTGCTACAACGTCAGATGCAAGAAGTGTTTCCTGTGCTGTTGAGCCGTTCTGTACGGCAATGTTCTTGCCTGCAAGATCAGCCTGTGAAGCAACGTCGCTTGAGCCGTTTACAACGAACACCATTTCATTCTTCATGTAAGGCTCGCTCATGAGCATTACTTTCTTTCTCTCATCGCTGACAGAAAGGCCGTTCCAGATACAATCTATTGTGCCGGCATTAAGGTCCTGCTCCTTTGTATCCCAGTTTACAGAGTAAGTTTCAAGCTCTACACCAAGTCTTGAGCAAACTTCCTTTGCCACGTCGATATCAAAGCCTACGATGTTGTCGTTCTCGTCCGTGTAGCCCATTGGCTTGAATGTTGGGTCAAGACCAAGCACAAGCTTGCCTGAATCAAGAACTTTCTGAAGTGAGTTATCCTCGCCTGTTGCAGCGGCTGTGCTGTTTGTGCCTGCTGCTGATGAAGAATCAGATGTGCTTCCGCAGCCTACAGCCAAAAGCATCATGGCAGCAGCGGAAAGTGATGCGATAGTCTTAAAAATAGATCTTTTCATTATTAACTTCCTTTCGGGTATCGTCAAAATACCATTTCATACGTTTTAACACTTTAATATAATAACATATTATAACGTCACTGTCAATTATCATTATTGCCCAAACCTTTGCAGGCTGTGGGTGCTTTTTCATAGAAAATGACCGCAGATAGGCGAAAATCAGCACTTACCAAGCTTTTTCGCTCTTTCCATAAATCTTGCATACTTGCCTATTACCGCTTCTCCCTGTGTGATACCTGCATTTTTCAGTATCTCCAAAGGCTTTTCGGGATAGTCGGCTGTATATTCAAGCTCCAGCTCATAATCTGTCAAGCCGAGATATTCGCTTTTGTCAAGGCATATCTCAACATGGTCGAAATCGGTGCAGAGCTTGCGCTGAGTATGCAAAGAACCTGCAAGGTCAGCGGCAGGGAAATCTCTCCCCACAAGCTGTGAAAGCTCCTGTGCGGTGAGCGTTTCAGGCAGGCTGTCAAGCTGTTGTTCATACTCTTTTTTCACATGAAGTGCACCGTTTTCGGAGATAGGTGCTTTAAGCTGCAAAAAATACCTATCCCCTATTTGTCTTACCCTGATACTTGTCATGCCCGTATCCTGCTGTGGAATATAATAAAAATTGGTCTGCTCGATTATTTTGTTCCACTGAAAAAGCTTTTCAGCGGTCTTGTACTGCTCCTGTGTGAGAGAAATTTTTATCTCACGCTCTATATTTTCGTTCATGATATCCTCCTGAATATATTATCATTTTACTACATTATAGCAGTACCATACCCTAAAGTCAACTGGCGTAAAAGGTTGACAAAATCCCATAAAAATAGTAGAATTTAAGTATATGATTTTAAGGAGAGTTTGAGATGTCAAGAATACTGACGCCACAGCAGAAGATAGAGCGGAGCATTGTGACGGATTTTCGCAGAGATATATGGAACAAGTTCGTTATGGGATATGAGCGTTACGATATGATAAAGCCGGGGGACAAAATAGCGGTGTGCATATCAGGCGGCAAGGACTCAATGCTTCTTGCTAAGTGTATGCAGCATTTGCAGAAATATCAGGGCATGGACATAGGGCTAGAATTTATTGTAATGAACCCCGGTTACAGTGACGCCAACAGACAGAGAATAATCGACAATGCGGCGCTTATGGGAATACCCATAAAGATGTTTGAAACAAAGGTCTTTGACATTGCATACAACACAAAACGCAACCCATGCTATCTTTGTGCAAGAATGAGACGTGGCTGGCTTTACAAATTTGCGCAGGATCTTGGGTGCAACAAGATAGCTTTGGGACATCACTTTGATGATGTTATAGAAACCATACTCATGAGCATGGTATACGGAGGACAGATTCAGACTATGATGCCGAAGCTACACTCGAGAAACTACGCAGGCATGGAGCTTATCAGACCCCTGTACATGGTGAAAGAGGCGGACATTATCCGCTGGGTGGAGCAGAACGATCTGCATTTTATCCGCTGTGCCTGCCGTTTCACTGAGAGCTACGAGGGGTCAGAGAAAAAGGGTGAGTTATCAAAGCGGCAGGAAATGAAGGAGCTTATAGCAAAGTTTCGTGCCACCAATCCCAACATCGAAAACAACATTTTCAAGAGCGTTTATAACGTCAATCTGCGCACTGTGATACAATACGAATACAAGGGCAAGAAGTACAATTTTATGGACACATATGATGATTACGACCCAAGCGTTCAGGCAGATGACGATGATGATGAGGGAATAGAGTAAAAAAGTTGTGAAAAGGGCTTGACAAAGCGGCAGAGATAGTGTATAATATATTACTGTAATTGGTTTGCTGCTATGGCTCAGTAGGTAGAGCACGTCCTTGGTAAGGACGAGGTCACCGGTTCAAGCCCGGTTAGCAGCTCCAGCAGGGACGTGTCCCTGCACCCAGATCCGCTATCATTTATGGTAGCGGATTTTTTTGTCGCCGCCCATGGGTACGATACCCTACACACAAAAAACACCGCCCGAACTCCTCGGACGGTGTTATATTTTTATCTCGTATTACAGATTTGTATACTCCATAAGGCTCTTATCCACCTCACGGGCAACATCTCTGCCCTCTCTGATAGCCCATACTACAAGTGACTGTCCTCTGCGCACGTCGCCTGCGGCAAAGACGTTCTTCACGTTGGTCTGATGTGTGCCGTCGGCTGTTGCGATATTCGTTCTGCCGTCTACCTCAACGCCAAAAGCCTTTGTGAGATAGCTTTCAGATCCCAGAAAGCCTGCCGCAATAAGAACAAGCTCGGCTTCTACCTTGTATTCGCTGCCCTCAACAGGCTTCATTATCGTTCTGCCTGACTTAGGGTCTTTCTCTGGGGAGAGCTTTACAAGCACTGCGCCCTTAAGATTGCCCTTTTTGTCTTTGAGAAACTCCTTGACAGTTGTCTGATAAACTCTTGGGTCATGACCGAACACACCGATAGCTTCTTCCTGACCATAATCTGTCTTGCAGACCATTGGCCACTGCGGCCATGGGTTGTTCTCGGCTCTCGTATCAGGAAGCTTTGGCATCATTTCAAGCTGCAAAACGCTCTTTGCGCCATGTCTTACGCTTGTACCAACGCAGTCATTTCCTGTATCTCCGCCACCTATTACCATGACGTTCTTGCCCTTTGCGGAAATGTGGTTTTTATCCGTAAGACCGCCGTTCAGCAGCGCCTTAGTTGTGGATTTCAGAAAATCCACTGCAAAATAGATACCCTTTGCATCTCTGCCCTCGGCTTTGATATCTCTAGGGTTTGAAGCACCACAACAAAGTATTACTCTGTCGAAGTCCTTGAGAAGCTCAGCCGCTGTGATATCCTTGCCCACATTAACGCCTGTGCGGAACTCGATGCCCTCTTCTTTCATTATGTTTATCTTGCGCTCGATTATCTGCTTTTCAAGCTTCATGTTCGGTATGCCGTACATAAGCAGACCGCCCACTCTGTCCTCACGCTCGAAAACTGTTACACTGTGACCTCTCTGATTGAGCTGGTCAGCGGCAGCAAGACCTGACGGGCCTGAGCCTATAACAGCGATAGTCTTTCCTGTTCTTACCTTTGGCACTCTTGCTGAAGCATATCCGCAGGCATAAGCATTTTCGATAATGCCGTATTCGTTAGCCTTTGTGGTAACAGCGTCGCCATTAGCTCCGCAGGTGCAGGCTTTTTCGCAAAGTGCAGGACAAACTCTTGATGTGAACTCAGGAAAATTGTTCGTCATATGAAGTCTATAATATGCCTGCTCCCAGTTGCCCTTGTATATAAGGTCGTTCCATTCAGGGATAAGATTGTTAAGCGGACAGCCTGAAAATGCGTTGCCTATCTTCATTCCTGCCTGACAGAACGGCACACCGCAGTCCATACATCTTGCACCCTGCTTTTGCTGCTCCTCCTTTGAAAGAGGAGTGTGAAATTCATTAAAATTCTTTATACGTTCCTCAACGGAGAACGCTGCTGCGTCCTCACGCTTATAGTCCATAAAACCAGTTGGCTTTCCCATATCTCAACTATACTTGCTTTCACGGCAAGTATATCCTCCTTTCGATTTTAAAAGTACAATATCTCATGTGCGCAGGCTTACTGCTTGCCGTTGATGATCTGATAGAATGCTTCTATCTGCGCCTGATCGCTACTCATACCCTTTTCTTCCATTGAAGCTATAGCAGACATCATCTTCTTGTAATCGTGAGGGATTATCTTCTTGAACTTAGGCAGATATTCCTCAAAGTTATCAAGAATACGCTTGCCCTTTTCAGAGCCTGTTGCGTCAACGTGCTGCTGGATAAGGTCTTTGAGCTGAATTATATCGTACTTCTCCTTGACCTCAGAGAAAAGTACCATTTCCTTGTTGAGTCTTGTGTAAAGGTGTCTGTCCTCGTCAAGAACGTAAGCTACACCGCCCGACATACCTGCCGCAAAGTTTTTGCCCGTCTTGCCGATAACTACCACACAGCCGCCTGTCATATACTCACAGCCGTGGTCGCCAACGCCCTCGACAACTGCCACTGCGCCTGAGTTTCTTACGCAGAAACGCTCGCCTGCAACACCGTTGATGAACGCTTTACCGCTTGTTGCGCCGTAAAGTGCAACGTTACCGATAATGATATTGTCCTCGGCTTTGAAAGTGGAATCTTTCGGAGGATAAACAACGAGCTTACCGCCTGAAAGTCCCTTGCCGAAATAATCGTTAGAGTCGCCCACAAGCTCGAGAGTCAAGCCGTTCGGGATAAATGCGCCGAAGCTCTGTCCGCCTGAGCCGTTGCAGACTATCTTGTATGTATCGTCAGCAAGTGTGTTATAATACTTTCTTGTTATCTCTGAACCGAAGATAGTACCGAATGAACGGTCTGTGTTCTTGACATTTACTGTGATAGACTTCTTCTCACCACTCTTAAGGTTTTTCTCAAACTCCTTCATGAGTACCTTTTCATCAAGAGTGTTTTCAAGCTTGAAGTCATACTTGGATTTCTTGTTGTATTCTACCTTTTCTGAAACGTAATCAGAGTTGATGATATTAGAAAGGTCAACTTGTGCCGCAGTGCCTGTGATACCAGCCTTTGGCTTGATAAGGTCAATTCTTCCCACAAGCTCGTCAACTGTTCTTACGCCAAGCTTTGACATATATTCTCTAAGCTCGGAAGCCACGAATATCATAAAATTCATTACATATTCAGGCTTGCCGGGGAACTTCTTTCTAAGCTCCGGGTTCTGTGTTGCAACACCAAATGGGCAAGTATCAAGATTACATACTCTCATCATTGCACAGCCAAGTGTTATCAGCGGAGCGGTAGCAAAGCCGAACTCCTCTGCGCCAAGGATCGCTGCGATAACAACATCACGGCCTGTCATGAGCTTTCCGTCTGTTTCGATAACGACCTTGTTTCTAAGACCGTTCTTGATAAGGGTCTGGTGTGCTTCTGCAAGTCCAAGCTCCCATGGAAGTCCTGCATTGTAGATAGAGTTTCTAGGAGCCGCACCTGTACCGCCGTCATAGCCTGAGATAAGGATAACTCCTGCGCCTGCCTTTGCAACGCCTGCCGCAACTGTACCAACACCGCACTCAGAAACGAGCTTTACAGAAATTCTTGCGTTCTTGTTTGCGTTTTTCAGGTCATAGATAAGCTGAGCCAAGTCCTCGATAGAGTAGATATCGTGGTGTGGCGGAGGTGAGATAAGCGACACGCCAGGTGTGGAGTGTCTTGTTTTAGCTATCCATGGATAAACCTTTTTGCCAGGGAGATGACCGCCCTCGCCAGGCTTTGCGCCCTGTGCCATTTTTATCTGTATCTCATCAGCAGATGTGAGGTATCTTGAAGTTACACCGAAACGTCCCGAAGCCACCTGCTTGATAGCTGAACATCTGTCCTCAGAAGTACCCTTTGTGAGAAGTCTGTCAAGGCTCTCACCGCCCTCGCCTGAGTTTGACTTGCCGTGAAGTCTGTTCATTGCGATAGCAAGTGCTTCATGAGCTTCCTGCGAGATAGAGCCGTATGACATAGCGCCCGTCTTAAATCTTCTTACAATAGAGTCAACGCTCTCAACTTCCTCCAGCGGAACAGGATTCTCAGCAAAGTTGAAATCCATAAGACCTCTGATGTTCACAGGATCCATTTCCTCAGAGATAAGCTTTGAATACTTCTTGTATGTTTCATAGTCACCAGTCCTTGCAGCCTGCTGGAGCAGATAGATAGACTGAGGATTGTAGAGATGCTCCTCCTTACCGCTTCTGAACTTGTGGCTTCCTCTTGATTCAAGCTCTGTGTCTGTGCCAAGTCCAAGAGGGTCAAAGGCTGATGTATGAAGTCTGTCAACGTTCTTTTCAATATCAGAGATAGTGATACCGCCTATTCTGCTGACTGTACCTGTGAAATACTTGTTTATAACATCCTGACCGATACCGATAGCCTCAAATATCTGTGAGCCTTGATATGACTGTATAGTAGAGATACCCATTTTTGAAGCTATCTTTACGATACCATGGAGAACAGCTGCATTATAATCGTCAACAGCGGCATAGTAATCCTTATCGAGAAGGTCGTCAGCAATAAGCTCGTGAATAGTTTCCTGAGCAAGATAAGGGTTGATAGCGGAAGCGCCATAGCCAAGCAGTGTTGCAAAGTGATGAACTTCTCTAGGCTCGCCGCTTTCGAGGATAATAGCAAGAGATGTTCTCTTCTTTGTAACAACAAGGTGCTGATGAAGCGCTGATACTGCAAGCAGTGACGGGATAGCAAGGTGGTTCTCGTCAACTCCCCTGTCTGAAAGGATAAGGATATTTGCGCCCTCGCTGAACGCCTTGTCTGCTTCTATATAAAGTCTGTTTATAGCCTTTTCAAGTCTTGTGTTCTTATAATAAAGTATAGGGATAACAGCTACCTTAAAGCCAGGAATGTGCATATTCTTTATTTTAAGGATATCTGTCGAGGTAAGGATAGGGTCGTGTATCTTCATTACCTTGCAATTTTCAGGCTTTTCTTCAAGAATGTTGCCGTCCTCACCAATATAGACAGTTGTGGAGGTAACTATTTCCTCTCTGATAGCGTCTATAGGCGGATTTGTTACCTGTGCAAAGAGCTGTTTGAAGTAGTTGAACAGTGGCTGAGGCTCTTTTGAAAGTACTGCAAGCGGGCTGTCTGTACCCATAGCGGCAATAGACTCAGAGCCGTTCTTTGCCATTGGCAGGATAGATGTCATAACGTCCTCATAGGTATAGCCAAAAGCTTTCTGAAGTCTTTGTCTTTCCTCGTATCCGTGTTCCTCTACCTTGATGTTTGGTATCTTAAGGTCTTTAAGTCTGACAAGGTTGCTGTCAAGCCACTCGCCGTAAGGCTGCTTTGAAGCATAGTATTCCTTAAGCTCGTCATCGTCGATAACTCTGCCCTGAACAGTATCAACAAGAAGCATTTTGCCTGGGCGAAGTCTTTCCTTTTCAACGATATTGTCTGACGGGATAGGAAGTGCGCCAACCTCAGATGAAAGAATAAGATTGCCGTCCTTTGTGATATAATATCTTGACGGACGCAGACCGTTTCTGTCAAGCACTGCACCCATGATATCTCCGTCAGAGAAAAGGATAGAAGCAGGTCCGTCCCATGGCTCCATCATAGTTGCGTAATACTGATAGAAGTCTTTCTTAGCCTGACTCATCGTGCCGTTGTTATCCCATGGCTCAGGGATCGTTATCATGACAGCCAGCGGCAGATCCATTCCACTCATGACCAAAAATTCAAGTGTGTTGTCGAGCATTGCAGAGTCAGAGCCTTCTGTGTTTACAACAGGTGTGACCTTGTCAAGATCGCCCTTCAAATGCTCAGACTTCATCGTTTCCTCACGAGCGAGCATTTTATCAGCATTGCCTCTGATAGTGTTTATCTCACCGTTGTGAACGATCATTCTGTTAGGATGCGCCCTCTGCCAGCTTGGGTTTGTGTTGGTAGAAAATCTTGAATGTACCATAGCGATAGCAGACTCGTAGTCCTTATCCTGAAGGTCAGGGAAGAACTTTCTGAGATCCTGCACAAGGAACATTCCTTTATATACTATAGTTCTGCTTGAAAGTGATACAACGTAGGTGTCCTCATTTGACTGCTCGAACACACGTCTTGCAACATATAGCTTGCGGTCAAAGTCAAGACCCTTTTTAACGCCCTTTGGACGCTTGATGAAGCACTGCATTATGGCAGGCATACACTGGGCAGCTCTCTTGCCAAGCACCTCAGGCTTTGCAGGAACAACTCTCCAGCCAAGGATCTCCAGACCCTCTTTTTCAGCGATTATCTCAAACATCTTCTTTGCCTGATTTCTCGCAAGCTCGTTCTGTGGGAAGAAGAACATACCAACGGCATAATCTCTCTCCTCGCCAAGCGTGATTCCAAGCTCAGCGGCGGCGATCTTCTTGAAAAATTTATGTGAGATCTGAAGCAGGATACCTACTCCGTCACCTGTTTTGCCCTCTGCGTCCTTACCAGCACGATGCTCAAGCGTTTCAACGATAGTCAGTGCATTTGCAACAGTATCGTGGCTCTTTTTGCCCTTAATGTTCACAACAGCACCTATTCCGCAGTTATCATGCTCGAATTTCGGTGAATACAGGCTTTTTACATTAGTCATATCCTCCATGCGTTCCATTTTTATCACCCTTTCCTGCCAAACTGTAAAAAAATTATAGCTTATCGTTCAGCAACGTATGTTATTTCACGGCTCATAGCCGATTTTTAGCTGTTTTTAACAAAAAAATTGCAGGAAGAAATTAAAATCCTGCAATCCTGCATAAGCGCAAACAAACTCAAAGCGTGGTTTTTCGCACAAATGCAAGAAAATAGCCTTTTGCCGTCTTTTTTGACGGCTTAATCATTATAACACACATTACAGCAAAATGCAAGAGCGAATGATAAAACTTGCATAAATTCATTATTAATTTTTAGTTAATCGGTATACATATATAACTTATGATTTCATATCACTTCCCTAGGTAAACCTTGCAAACTAACGTAACAACGCTCTTTTCAGCTTATTTACAGCCATTTTCAGCGGAGAATCGTACTCTTTGTAAAAATGCTGATAATCCTTAGAATTGTTCCAGTCACCACCCCATTTCCAGCCATGACGCCTGAAAATGCAATAGCAAAGGTCTGTTCTGTCAATCTTGTGATCAAAAGCCTTGTCACGGTCTGCATACTCTGTAGCATTGGCAGGCATGACCTTATTCCCCACTATATAAGGATTTATAAGAGGGTTTATGTCTATCGCCCTGCCGTAGCTGTGAGCCGAGATAGTGTTGGTACCAGCCACCACCCTATAGTTGAAGGCAGAGGAATTGTTATCCGCCATTGACCTTTCATCATCAGCGTCATACTCGTCCACGAGCCTGATTTTTTCTATCTCATAACCGCCCTCGAAAAGCTCATAGAAGATATCCAGAACCTCCTGCGCAAGTTTTCTCGCCACGATAAGCTCCCCAGACTGCACCTTATGCTCAAAGTCATAATATCTCACACGCAGATAGGCAAGGTCGCCCAGCTTCACATGGGGATTTTCCTTATAGGAAACGCCTTTGATACGCTCTATCACCTCGTTTGGAAGCTCCTCAGCCATAAAGCCCTCTCTGTATAATATCTTTTCCATAAAAAAACACTCCTTACAAAAAGCGGTCAAGGCATGATACCTTGACCGTCCTTATTATTTATCCGCAGACTTGTAGTACATAACAACAGGTGTACCGTAAGGCACGTTGTCATAAACATATTTGGCGTCGTCATAGCTCATATTTATACAGCCGTGAGAGCCGTTGTATTTGTATATCTCACCGCCGAAATATCCGCCTCGCCACGTTGAATCGTGTAGACCTATTCCGCAGAGAGAAACGTTGTTCCAGAAGTTGCACTTTGTATCCCACTCGTCGCCGTCGGCATTTGTGTCTTTCATACGCTTGTTGGTCTCCTTTGACCACAGCTTATAAACACCAGGGAGAGTTGTTCTCGCCTTAGATGTGGTCTGACCTGAAACTATATAGGTATCGAGCTTTTTCTTGCCCTTTTCATAATACCACAAGTGCTGGTCGGTAAGGTCTATCTCAATATAAGTGTCGCCTATATCATCGTCTTTGCTTCTCGCAGACTCAACGCCTGTAAAGTCATAATAACCGGTACTGTAATAGATAGGGTCTACCTTGTCAACGCTCTCGCCCTTTTCAAGCATATCCACAAGATCGTCACAAGTCTTTTCCTGATCTATCCACCAGCCGTATTTAGCATCAGAGCTTGTCGGCACGATTATGTCGCCCTGCAAAGTGGCGTGGAATTTTCTCTTAGTATTATATGTATCATACTTCTTTGCGAGCTTTTCCACATACTCCATGGCTTTCTTTCTGTCCACAGTGTAGCTTCCGTCATCTTTGAGCTTTATGATCTTCATAAGCTCCTCGCCCGTGAGAGTTTCTGTGGTGTAGTCAAAATCATATGTGACAGAAAGCTGGAAAACATCATTTCGTTTCTTGCAATCGTCCTCAAGGTCTGCGCTCTTCACCTCAGGAAGGGAATAACAACCTGTGTCTTTGTCAAGCTCAACGCTAAGCTCACCTGTCGCCACGCTTTGCGTAACATAAGCTTCAAGCTTTTTCATATCGGTTATCTTGTTTCCCTGCACCTCAGGGGTGATAACATAAGCCGTCTTATCCTCGTTAAGACCAAGCTTTGCATCGGCAGTTTCAACATCGCCCCAGTTTGCTTTCTCCACAAGTTTCTGAAGCTTCTCAACATCAAATGTGATGTCCTCATTAAAACTATAGGTGGAGTTCTGTATAAATCCAGAGAACCATGTTTTTCTGTTCACGCTGTCATAGATCTTCTGAAGCTCGTCCTTGCCGCTTAGTCTGTAATCAAAATCAGCTGTCTTGAAAACAACAGGCGTGCCGTCGATAGTTTTGACCGTAAGCTCATAAGGCATATCGTTCACCCCGAGCAGATCGCAAGCCTGTTCAAATGTCTTTCCGCCCACGTCAATGCCATTCACTGTTGTGCCGCTCAGAAATCTGTTGCTATAGTAAGCTCTTCCAATGAAATATCCTCCGCCCACAACTATTACGATAGCCGCTGCCGCAGTGCCGCAGATAATGCCGATATTGTTGCGTTTTTTCTTTTCTTATTCTTTGACGAACCTTTGACAGAGCTGTTTTTCTTCACTGATGTCGCAGGCTTTTTCGTTATCTTTGTGGAATTTTCCGTCATCAATTATCCTCCTGTACAAAATGACGTTCGGCATTTGCCGACAATGTATCAAGAATAATTATATCATGCTTTTTTCCTTTTGTCTATAGGATAGGCTGAAAAATTTGTCACAAAAAGAATGCCGGATATTCTCATTTAATGTACAAATAAACGTACTGCAAACAAACTACACGCAAACACCGTAAAAAAATATCGGGCAGATAACTCCACCCGATACAATATCAGTCTTTTATATACTTGTTCTTGACCTCGCTGTAGGTCTTGCAGAAGCGGTCATGGGAGATATACGCTCCCCAGCTCATGTTATCGTCCACCTGAGGGTCCATAACATATACCTGACCGTTTATCGTTACCTCCACCCACATATGATAGCCGTAACCGCCTGCCGCCATAGCGGTCTTGCCGTCAACGGTCTTTGCGTCAAAGCCTATATAGTTGAGCATTGCGGCGTAAACGTAAGAATATTCTGTGCAAGTGCCGTAACCGTCCTCAAGAACAGCCTTGACAGGATTTGCCCAGCCGCCGTAATCGTAGACCGTGTTCTTTATAATATAATCGTAGCAAGCCACAGCCTTTTCGTAGTTTGTCATATCATCTGATATTATCTTATTGAGATATTTCAGAAGTATCTTTTCTTCCTTTGCGCTGAGCGTCGCCTTTGGATCAAGCACTGCAGAATTAAGTCGCTGTGCAGGGGTCTTGCCGTTGTCGACAACAGGCGCAGTGGTTGTAGTTGTAACAGGCTTTTTAGTTGTTGTCACCTTAGTGGTGGTGGTCTTTTTCTTGGTAGTAGTCACCGCAGGCGTTGTGGTCGTAACAGGGGCAGTGGTAGCCTTTGTTGTCTTTGCGGTGGTAGTAGTTTTTGCAGTAGTAGTTTTCACTGTTGTAGTCTTTTTTGTAGCCTTTGAGGCAACAGTATCGCTGTCAGTAGTGCTGACAGGGGCGGAAGTAACAGCAGATACCTTTGTTTCAGACTTTGAAGCCTGCTGAGTTTTCTTTGTCACAAGGCTTACTGATATGCTAAGCTTTGTGTCAGCGGAAGTCACGCTCTGCACTGCGGTCACTGACGCTGGCTTCTGTGATATTACAGAGGTCGTTACGCTCTCTGATCTCAAAGCTGTTTCAGAAGCTGCCTTTGTTGTTTCGCTTTTTGCAGTTTTTACAGCCTTTACAGCCTCGGTCTGAGAATTTTTCGCAGTTTCCTTGACGGCTGATGTTGTAAGAACAGTTGTGTTATCCCCGATCTGCTCAGATGTTTCCTTGTCAGAAACAACAGAAATGACCTTTGCATTTTCAGGCGGCATGACCGCACATGGCTGGATAACGTTTTTATCAAGTGTCGCAAAAGTCACAGCAGATACTGTCACAACTCCGCAGGCAGAAAGCACAGCCACACAGCGGGATATCCCCGACTTCAAATAACCCAATTCAGAACGCTCCTTTCAAATGTGATAAACTACACCATATTATAATGAATAAGGTTACAAAAGTCAAGAGGCATTGTAATCAAATTGTAATTTTCAAGCCGTTTTTTCGCTCGTTTATGAAGTTTATATGAACATCAAGTTACAACCATTGTACATTTTTTATCCCAGGAACGACAATAAGGGTTCTATTTTTATCATTTTTAACAAATTTCGCAAAACTTTTATTAATAATACCGAAAAACGGACACCTGCGTTACAAAAGCCCATATTTTCCACGATATTTTACATATCTATCCACAAAATCACCCACGCAAAAAAAGAACGCTGACATAAGCCAGCGTTCTCTTTTTGAAGTATATGAAGTATATATGGAGAAAAAAGTATATGTGTAAATTTCATCTTTTTGTCTTTCTCTTACTGTATTTATATGATACTCCGCCAATGTGACAGTTTTATGATAATGTGCTGAAAACTAATACACAAAAAATAAGTGCAAAAAAACGCCTGCCATATGACAGACGTTTTCTCTTAGTTTAAGTAAATTACTCAGCCTGAGGTGCTCCTACAGGGCAAGTACCTGCGCAAGAACCGCAGTCGATGCACTCGTCAGCGTTAATAGCACACTTACCGTCAGCCTCGGAGATAGCTCCTACTGGACATGCGTCCATGCAAGCGCCGCAGCCGATGCACTCATCACTAATCTTATAAGCCATTTTCACAGACCTCCTTGCATAAATTCTACAAGTATCATATCAAATACTATACTTATATAATAACACATTTTCTGAAAAAATCAAGAGGTTTTCGGCATTTCATAAAAATTTCACATAGATTTCAAGTGATTTTTCGGTTAGTATTCACTAATCAGCTAGATGCTTGCCAATTCCTGCTGTGAGATAAGTGCAAATCCTGCTTCACTCAAAGCTTCCAGAGCGGCTGTAACGTTCTCCACTCTAAGGATAAGATAAGCCGTGTTTTCCTTAGTGTTTATAAATGCAGAATACATATACTCAACGCTGATGTTGTCATTGTAGAGAGCTTTCATTGCTTCTGAAAGTCCGCCTGGGCGGTCATTTATCTCCACTGCAAGCACCTGAGTGGTGGTAACGGAAAAGCCCTCTGTTTTCAAGGCTGAAACTGCTTTTTCAAAATCGTCAACGATAAGTCTGAGAATACCGAAATCCTTTGTGTCAGCAAGCGACATTGCACGGATATTCACATCATTATCCCCAAGTATTTTTGTAACGGCAGACAATCTGCCAGGTCTGTTTTCAATAAAAACCGAAAGCTGTTTTACTGTCATAAAATTACCCCCTGTCTTTTAGACAAGCTTTCTCTTGTCGATAACTCTTACTGCCTTGCCCTCAGAACGTGGAATGCTCTTTGGCTCAACAAGTCTTATCTTCGCCTTGATGCCAAGGATATTATGGATATCGTTGGATATCTTCTTCTCAAGATCCTCGATAGACTTGACAGTATCAGAGAACATATCGTCATTAAGCTCGACTCTTATCTCGAAAGTATCAGAATTGTTCACCCTGTCAACGACTATCTGATAGTTAGGGCTTGCCTTTGATATCTTAAGAAGCACTGACTCTATCTGCGATGGGAACACGTTTACGCCCTTAATGATGAGCATATCGTCGCTTCTGCCCATTGGCTTGCACATTTTGACAAGAGTTCTGCCACATGAGCATTTCTCTCTTGTAAGAATACAAATATCTCTTGTTCTGTATCTCAGCAGAGGGAAAGCTTCCTTTGTGATACTTGTGAATACAAGCTCGCCCTTTGAGCCTTCAGGAAGCACCTCTCCTGTGTCAGGGTCGATTATCTCTGCGATAAAGTTGTCCTCATTGATGTGCATACCAGACTGTGCTTCGCACTCGAAAGCTACGCCAGGACCGCTTGTTTCTGTCAGACCATAGATATCGTAAGCCTTGATACCAAGAAGCTTCTCTATCTCATGACGCATTTCCTCCGTCCAAGGCTCAGCACCGAAGATACCAGCTTTGAGTGTAAGCTCCTCTGGCTTTATGCCCATTTCCTTTACAGTTTCACCTATATAAGCGGCATATGACGGAGTACAGCACAGGATAGTAGAACCTAGATCCTGCATGAACTGTATCTGTCTTTCTGTGTTTCCTGATGACATCGGCAGCGTAAGACAGCCCACCTTATGAGAGCCGCCGTTAAGACCTGCTCCTCCTGTAAAAAGTCCATAGCCATATGCAACGTGGCAAACGTCGTCTTTTGTTCCGCCTGCGGCAACTATAGCTCTTGCACAGCAATTTTCCCAAAGGTCGATATCATGCTGAGTGTAGAAAGCCACAACTCTCTTGCCTGTGGTTCCGCTTGTGGAATGTATTCTCACGCACTCTGAAAGCGGCTTTGCAAGCAGACCGTAAGGATAAGCCTCACGCAGATCAGCCTTTGAAAGGAACGGCAGCTTGTGCAGGTCCTCAATGCCGTGGATATCATCAGGCGTTACGCCCTTTTCTTCCATAAGCTTCTTGTAGTATGGCACATTGTCCCAGACGTGCTTGACCTGCTTGACAAGTCTTTCGCTCTGGAGTTTTTTCATGTCCTCGTGCGCCATGCACTCGATCTCTTCGTTCCAATATTTTCCCATTGGAACACACCTCCTGTTAAAATGGTTTCGGTCATATTACTCGGGTATCAACTTTGCACAAGTATCATACGCCGTACATTTCTTCAAGCATCTTAATGCCTGTTTTCGTTTTGAACACCTTGTCACGGAAGCTTTTTATGCTCTCTTTGGAAAGGCTGTCCTCGAAAGCGTTCACAAGGAAATCTGCTTCCAAGAGTATCTGCCAGTCAAGCCCCTGGGCGCCCTCATAGGTGTGATGATGTGCGATAAGAAAGCACACCCTGTCTATGATATCCTCGTCAAAGTCAAGCTCTCTGAGCATTTTTTGTGCAGGCTCAGGGCCTAGCTGCTCCTGCAATTTGCCTCCGCAGTGACCCTTTCCGTATCTCTCCTCCGCAGGCTTTATGCCGATATCATGCACCGCTGACGCAACATCAAGACAATACATAGTGCGGATATCAAGTCCCTCTGCCCTGCCGATAACACGGGCAAAGGTATGTACCTTTATAAAGTGCTGTATACGTTTCGGGTCGCCAGCGAAAAACTCGGTCATTTTTATGATAAGACCGCTTATCTCGTCCATTATTTTACCTCTCTGCCGAGAGCGAACGCCTTCTTGTTCAGTTCAAGGAACTTTGCAGGAACGCACTGCTCAAGAGCCTTCTGCCATACGTCCTCGTCAAAAGCCATTTTAGTTGACACAACGCCCATGAGAACAACGTTTGAAGCCTTTGCAGTACCAGCCTGCTCCGCAAGTGCCAGTGCGTCAACAGCGATAACGTCAACGCCCTCTGCTTTAAGCTTGCCTATGATATCCTCAGGATAAACAGCCGCACCTGTGATAACAGGCATTGGGTCTATCTGCTGAGTTGAAGTGATGATATGTCCGCCCTTCTTGAGATATGAAACATATCTTGCGGCTTCAAGCTGTTCAAAGCTGATAATGATATCAGCTTCGCCTTTTTCAACTACAGGCGAGCATACCTCGCTGCCGTACTTAACGTATGTAACAACGGAGCCGCCACGCTGGCTCATTCCGTGTACCTCGCTGACCTTTACATCAAAGCCCTGTGAGAGAAGCACGTTTCCTATTATTCTTGACGCAAGCAGAGAGCCCTGTCCGCCTACGCCCACTATCATAATTGATCTTGTTTTCATTATTTACACCTCGAAATATATGTTATCATTAGTCGCATATCGCACCCAGCTTACACATTTCCTTGCATATGCCGCAGCCTACGCACTGTGTATGGTCGATAACGCACTTGCCGTCATGGATAGATATAGCAGGACAGCCTATCTTCAGGCACTGCTTACAGCCAACGCACTTATCCTTGTTTACCTTGAGCGGTGGATTGTGCTTTACATATTTAAGAAGTGCGCATGGACGTCTTGAAATAATAACGCTTGGTTCTTCCTTGGCAAGCTCTTCCTTGATAACAGCCTCTGTTTCAGCCATGTGATATGGGTCAACGACTCTTACGCTCTTGATACCAAGTGAATGGCAGAGCATTTCAAGGTCAACGGCATATGCAGGGTCGCCCTTAAGGTTTTTACCGGTTGTAGGGTTCTGCTGATGACCCGTCATACCTGTGATAGAGTTATCGAGAATGATAACAGTTGAATTTGTGGAGTTATATGCAACGTTCACAAGACCTGTCATACCGCTGTGCATGAATGTAGAGTCACCGATAACGGCAACAGACTTCTTCTCAGCCTCTGCACCTCTTGCCTTGTTGAAGCCGTGAAGTCCACTGATAGAAGCACCCATGCAGATAGTTGAATCCATAGCACAAAGCGGAGCTGTTGCGCCGAGAGTGTAACAGCCGATATCGCCTGATACCATAACGCCCAGCTTATGCAGGCAATAGAACAGACCTCTGTGTGGACATCCCGGACACATAACAGGAGGTCTTACAGGCACGTTATCCTCAAATGTGATATACTCAGGCTTCTCGCCAAGTATCTTTTCAGCAACGATAGTCTGTGATATCTCGCCCATAAGGCTGAAAAGCTCCTTGCCGATAACGTTCACACCGTTCTTTTTGCAGTGTGTTTCGATAACATCGTCAAGTTCCTCGATTACATAGACCTTTTCGCACTTTGCGGCAAAGTCCTTTATTATCTGAATTGGCATTGGGTTTACGATACCGAGTTTGAGATATGAAGCCTTGTCGCCCAGAGCCTCTTTAGCATACTGATATGAGATACCGCTTGTGATAACACCTATCTTTGTATCGTTCATCTCGACCTTATTGAGCGGTGAAGTTTCGGCATAATCAGCGATAGCCTTCATTCTTGCCTCAACAACAGGGTGACGGCGGATAGCGTTACCAGGCATCATAACATACTTCTGGATATTCTTTTCATATGGGATATTCTCCCTTTCCTCTCTCTCGCAAAGCTCAACGGCTGACTGAGAGTGAGAAACTCTAGTGGACAGTCTTACGATAACAGGAACATCGAACTTTTCAGAAAGCTCGAAAGCAGCCTTAGCAAACTCCTTGCACTCTCCTGAATCGGAAGGCTCTATCATCATTGTCTTAGAAGCGATAGCATGGTGACGTGAATCCTGCTCGTTCTGTGACGAGTGCATACCAGGGTCATCGGCGACAGCTATTACCATACCTGCCGTTACGCCTGTGTAGCCTGCTGTGTAAAGAGGGTCAGCGGCAACGTTAAGACCAACGTGCTTCATTCCGCAGAAGCTTCTTGCACCGCCTATAGAAGCGCCAAGAGCCACTTCCATTGCCACCTTTTCATTAGGCGCCCACTCAGCATATACCTCGTCATATTTTGCAACAGCTTCTGTTATCTCAGTTGACGGAGTACCAGGGTAAGATGATACAACCTTACAGCCTGCCTCATACAGACCTCTTGCAAACGCCTCGTTTCCAAGCATTAGTTTTTTCATACAATAAATCTTTCCTTTCACTGCACCGACCATTTTTCGTGGTCGGTAGAAATAAACAATAATTAAAATAGATACAAGTAATTATACCACAAATTTCACCAAAATGCAACAACTTTTTTGATTTAAAGCACCAATAGAGTGTTATAAAAAGTTTACTTACGGCAATTTTGTCAGTTTGCATAAAATATCAAAGGAGCTTCTGTGCAAAAATTTATGCCAGCTTACACGTTTTGAGCAACAAAAAATAAATCGCCGCCAGGCGATACCATAATTCCTCATTCCTCACTCTTAACACTCCTCATTCCTCATTCTTACCTCCTCACTTGTTTAAAAAATTGTACTTGAAAAAAGAGCATAAATGTTGTATAATAACAAGGTATACTTATATTTACGTTCGGAGGATATACATAATGAAAAAATACACACTTGACGAGGTCTACACAGCCGATATGACAGCGTTTCAGAGAGAAAGATATAACAGAGTTGCAGATGAATTTGAAAAGCTTTTCGGTGAAAAGCCTACAGCCTTTTTCTCAGCTCCAGGCAGAACTGAGGTAGGCGGCAACCACACCGACCACAACTTCGGCTGTGTTCTTGCGGCAGGCGTTTCACTCGACGTTATTGCCGCTGTCGCTCCTGACAACGAAGAGAACGTTATTACAATAAAGTCCGAGGGCTTCCCAATGGACACTGTGAACGTTGATGACGACACTATCTACGAGGAGCAGAAAAACACATCTGCGGCACTTATAAGAGGTATGTCCGCAGGCTTTAAGAAGAATGGTCACAATGCCGGGGGCTTCAAGGCTTATGCTACTTCAAACGTGCTCAAAGGCTCTGGACTTTCTTCATCTGCGGCTTATGAAGTGCTTATCGGCACTATCCTCAATGGTCTTTACAACGAGAGCGAGGTTTCTGCTGTGGAAATAGCTCAGATAGCTCAGTTTGCGGAAAATGTATATTTTGGCAAGCCGTCAGGTCTTATGGACCAAATGGCTTCATCAGTAGGCGGATTTATCACTATCGACTTTGCTGACGAAAAGCACCCTGTTATCGACTCTGTAAAGTTCGATTTCACAAAAAGCGGTCATTCACTGTGTATCGTTGACACAAAGGGCAACCATGCCGACCTCACCCCTGAGTATGCGGCTATCCCTGCGGAAATGAAGTCTGTTGCAGCTTTCTTTGGCAAAAAGGTGCTGAGAGAGATAACAAAGAAACAGCTTCTTGAAAACATCTGTGCCGTTAGAGAAAAGTGCAGTGACAGAGCTGTGCTTAGAGCGCTCCACTTCTTTGACGATAACGAGAGAGTTGGCAAGGAAGCTTCCGCACTTTCAGAGGGCGACTTTGACGCTTTCCTGAGCCTTATCAATGAATCAGGAGATTCATCATTCAAGTATCTTCAGAACATCTATGCTTCTTCTGCCCCAAACGAGCAGGGTCTTTCACTTGCTCTGTATCTTGCAAAGCAAGCTCTTGGCGGTGAGGGTGCTTGCAGAGTTCACGGTGGTGGCTTTGCAGGAACTATCCAAGCGTTCGTACCTGAAAAGAAGCTTGAAGCTTTCAAGGCTGAAATGGAGAGAGTATTCGGCGAAGGCTCATGCTATGTGCTGTCCATAAGACCTGTTGGCGGCGTGCAGATCGACCTTTAATATAGGAGTTGTCATGAAAAATCCATTTGCAGGCTTGAAGAAAAAGCAGGTGAAGTTGCAGTTTTCCACCTGCGGAGAGATAATGATAGACGGACTTCCCTTTGCTTTCGGAGTGGAGAGTGCAGGGAAAGCGTCAGACAAAGGGCTTTGCGTCTCGATATCCGGTGAAGCTGTCAATGACGGACGTGTTACCTTTTCAAACCTTGAATACTACGAAAACCATGGCGGAAAGATAACCCTTGTGAAGCATGGCTTTTCACTTGTCACCAAAAAGGACGGCAAGAAAATTTATCAGGCGAAGTTTACCAAAATACCTATCACCGAAAAGGACACCTCAGTGCTTTTCAGAAAGCTCACCGAGGAAGAGGTCGTCCAACGACTCAACTGCGAGATAGCTTTTAAGGTGACCCCTCATTTCAGCGGTGAGGACACACCCGAAGTCATGCTCACAGTTTATCCTTATGAAAATATGCTCACAGGGTCGGCTGTGCAGTGGCTAAAGGTCACGTCTGACAAGGACTATTTTCTGCACAAATATTCTAATAAATAACAGGAGAGTTTATCCCATATGAGAATGAGAAGAAAGAAAAATCTTGAGGCACGTCTTGAAGCTTGCGGAGATTATATTTTATATCTTGACCGTGACGAGAAGAATTTTCAGGACAAATCAAACAAACAGCTTATTGACTTTGAGAAGATCTTCGGAAACAGCAATCCCCCTGTGCTGGAGATAGGCTGTGGAAAGGGTCAGTTTGCAAGAGAGATAGCAAAGAGAAATCCTGACAAGAATTTCCTTGCAGTAGAAAAAAGCAGTAACGTTATAGTTGACGCTGCACAAATGGCTATAGACGAGGGCATACCGAACCTGAGATTTGCAAGGGGCGAGGCTGAATATCTGGATTGCTTTATCCCTGAAAAGTCAGTGGAGTGTATCTACCTTAACTTTAGCTGTCCATATCCTAAAAATACATATGCACGTCATAGGCTCACATACCGAGCTTTTCTTGAAATATACAGACGTATTCTTGTGGACAAGGGCGAGATATACCAAAAGACCGACAATATGCACTTCTTTGAGTTCTCCTTGGAGGAGTTCTCTGCGGCAAATTACGGACTTAAAAACATTTCTCTTGACCTTCACAACAGCGGCTTCGAGGGCAATATCGTAACGGAATATGAGAAGAAATTCTCAGACATGGGTATGCCTATCTACAGATTGGAGGCGTTCGTAAAATAATGAGCGAGCAGATAAATCCAATTGTCAGCGAGGAAGATATGGGTGCTGACGGCAAACTTCGCAAATGGTCAACAGGCAGAAAAGTCAAGTGGATAATTTGGATAGTCATAATCTTAGCAGTAGCACTCGGCTTCTGGCATCAGCATTATATGCGCTCCGACAGCCAGATAAAAGCCGTTTTCAATGACAATAAGGCTAACTTTCAGACCACTGCGGAGTTTATGATAGAAAGCATTTCATGCGAAAAGCCGACACTACCAAAGGGCAAATGCTCCATTAAATCGCTCACTGAAAACAATGCCTGCAAGTCTGTGAAGAAAGAGCTTGAGGAGCTGGAGCGCAGGAACGTTACATACATCGACAGCGACGGCTTGACAGTGAAATTCTATACCATTTATGATCATTACTATATTTACCGCTCATCCATAAGCTCATCAGGGGGCGAAGATAACCTCGGCAATGGCTGGTCATATGTTAAAACAAGCAAAAGCTGATTTTTTATGGACGAAAAAATTATTTTTCGTCCATTTTTTTATGCAATCAAACGGTCTTTACATTCGTGTTATAGATGAAAGGCTTTTCAAAACAACAAAGGAGGTGACAGCTTTGACAAGAGATATTGACTACATAGTTGACAAATTTTCAGACGATATCTACCGAGCGGCACTGGCAGTCACAGGCAGCGTTCACGAGGCGGAGGATATAGTCAGCGAGGTCATAATAAAATATTTCACAAGGCAGGGTGAGCTTTTCTTCAATGATGACGAGCATCTTAAAGCGTGGCTGCTGAGAACGGCGATAAATCTATCCAAAGACCTGCTAAGGTCGGCAGGCAGACGTCTGCGTGCAGAAAATGAGGTAAGTGCAAGCAGCGATTTTTCATCACCTGATATGCAGATAGATGTGCAAAACGCTATAAACAGGCTGGATAAAAAATACAGGATAGTGCTTTATCTTTTTTATTATCAAGGCTGCAAGACCGATGAGATAGCCGACATTTTGGGAACAAGCAAGGGCACGGTCACATCAAGGCTGAAAAGAGCAAGAGAAAAACTAAAGCTTTCACTTTCAGACTACGAAAAGGAGATGAGCGTATGAACGAAAGAGATATAAAGAATTATTTTGCAAACGCAAGCCTATCGGAACAAAAGAAAGATCAGCTCAAAGAAACGCTCAAAAAGCGTTTTCCACAACAAAACGGAGATATAAATACGGATACTTTCACACCACAAACCGAGCCGACACAGCCTGCCATAGTCGCAAGACACAAGGGTGCAAAGGTAGTTGCGGCAGCGGCGGCAGTGGCGCTTGTAATGTCAGGCGGAATTTACATGACAAGAAATATCCATGACTACGAGCCGAACGCAGGCACAGCTCCACCTGCAAACAGCAGTGTATCCGGCGATACAGGTACACTGCAGTTGTGTTCAGCAGACTTTATAAAGCTTGCAGACACAGTGCTTGAAAGCGCAAATTCTACGGTAGGAAATCTCGACATAATACAAAACAGCCCTGCATACTGCGATATAGTCTACAGCGGCAACTATGACGAAAATATCGAGGGCAAGGAACACAGCACAAGGTATTACGTTGACCTGCTGGAGAAAACCGACAGCGGACTTCCAAGCGTGGATTTTTTGACAGATGATAACAGCTATGAGCCAAATTCTTTGGTAATCGATATCCTGTCGGAGATAAAAACCCTTGATGAGGACGCTTTTAACAAGGCGGTGAATTGCAGAATAGAAGCCCATATTGAGAATAACAACTGCAAGATAACCATTTCAGACAGCGATAACAGCGTTTCTCTCAAATACGGAAGCGGCGAAAGCTTCACTGAAAATGCCAAAATTATAGCTCAAACCCTCAAAAATGACCTGCTGGATATCTATGACGAAAGCTCTATGAAAAACCCAGACAATGCCATTTTTAGCTACTCCCCTGCTGACTATAATTATTACAACGATATCATGAACAGCAACAATACAACAGAATATGTAAAGTCAGACTATGCGCAAAATGGATATATCACAAACGAAAGTCTGAACCTCCTGGCCCTGAATATCGTCAACGATTCGGACATACAGTTCAATATGGCGACAGATTATTTCACTGTGGATATGTTCACAAACAGATTTACTCTGTATAGCTACGCCAATGACGGAAGCTGGGCGGTGTATGATTCCGCTCCGTTTTCAAGCACCAGCACTGTGGAAGCTGACCCGTCAGCCACGGCGCAGTATATTTTTGAAAAGGCGCAGGCGCTTGTAACAAAGTATAACACCAGCGGCAAGAAGCTTCACTTTGACAATGTGACCTCACTCGACCTTGCGAAAGAGCTTGCAATGTCGTATGTGCCAGATATGGACAAAGAAGATAACATCACGCCGGAGCTTTTCGCATATGGACTTTGGGTAGAAACTCTGCCATATGACAAAGAGTCCAGCTCCTATGATTTATCCGGACTTGACTTTTCAATATACTTTGAAAAGGATAAGGACGGCAGTGCATATGATGTAACCCAGGTGGATGTCACAGTTGAGGGGGATATGGTTTATTCATACACCACTGATGAGCATGACAGCGTTGAAACTTATGACCAAAATGACAGTGCATTATCTTAACAAAACAATGTTGGTAGCTCGGTTGCTCACTAAACAAAGGTAGAGTTACCGAGCCACAAAATAAAAGCTATGCTCCAAGATAGAGTAGCGAAGTAAAAAAAGAAAAAAGTGACCTGCAAAGTTAATTGCAAGTCGCTTTTCTTTATGCAATAATATTTATCTGCAAATTAGTTGTTGATGAGCTTCTCGTCATCATTGTTCCAGCTGTAGAGCTTTCTGATCTCCTTACCAACCTTCTCAGAAGGATGCTCAGCATGGAGCTTTCTCATAGCCTTGAAGTGTACCTGTGAACCTGCGTCAGACATATCAAGGAGGAAGTCCTTAGCGAATGTACCGTCCTGAATGTCAGACAGAACCTTCTTCATAGCCTTCTTAGTGTCCTCAGTAACGATCTTTGGACCTGTGACATAGTCGCCGTACTCAGCTGTGTTAGAGATAGAATATCTCATGCCCTCGAAACCTGACTGATAGATAAGGTCAACGATGAGCTTCATCTCATGGATACACTCAAAGTATGCGTTTCTTGGGTCATAACCAGCTTCACAAAGTGTTTCAAAACCAGCCTGCATAAGTGCGCAAACACCACCGCAGAGAACTGCCTGCTCACCGAAGAGGTCTGTTTCTGTCTCTGTTCTGAAAGTTGTCTCAAGAACACCTGCTCTTGCTCCGCCGATACCAAGTGCATATGCAAGTCCGATATCCTGTGCGTTGCCTGTTGCGTCCTGCTCAACTGCGATAAGGCAAGGTGTACCCTTACCAGCCTGATACTCAGAACGTACTGTGTGACCAGGAGCCTTAGGTGCGATCATGATAACATTGACATTCTTTGGTGGTACGATGCAGCCAAAGTGAATGTTAAAGCCGTGTGCGAATGCAAGAGTCTTACCCTCTGTGAGGTATGGCTCGATAGATTTCTTATAAAGTGCAGCCTGCTTCTCATCAGGAATAAGGATCATGATGATGTCAGATGTCTTTGCAGCTTCCTCAGTTGTCATAACTGTAAGACCCTGCTGCTCAGCCTTTGCCCAGCTCTTAGAACCTTCGTAAAGACCTACTACTACGTCAACACCGCTCTCCTTAAGGTTGAGTGCATGAGCGTGACCCTGTGAACCGTAACCGATAATGGCAACTCTCTTACCCTTGAGTACGTTAATGTCGCAATCCTGCTGATAGAATATTCTTGCCTGTGCCATTGTTAATTCCTCCAAATTCAGAAATTTAAGATTTATTTTATGTAGCCTTTCGGCTATATAATCAAAGTTTATTTGCCTGCATTGAATGTGTCAGAGCCTTTCTCTATTGCGATAGTGCCTGTTCTTACCATTTCGATTATTCCGTAAGGTGCTATGACCTCCTCAAATCTGCAAAGGTGAGCGTAAGTGTCGCAAAGCTCCAATGTCATTGTCGTAAGCGTTATATCCATGACCTTAGCCCCTGTGATATCCGCAATAGTCATTATCTCACTGCGTCTGTTTGCGACCGCAGACACCTTGACTATCATAAGCTCTCTTGCGAGATACTCATTAGCCTCAAATGTCTTTACCTTGATGACTTCTATAAGCTTGTTGAGCTGTTTCTCGATCTGCTCAACTGTATGCTCGTCACCGTCAGCAACTATCGTTATTCTTGAAACGTCAGGGTCATGAGTCGGACCTACTGCAAGGCTCTCGATATTGAACCCACGTCTTGAAAACAGTCCGGAAATTCTTGATAGAACACCGCTGTGGTTTTCTACAAGAACTGAGATCGTATGTTTCATAAATCAACCTCCATAAGGAAACCTTTCCTTGTTTATTTATTATATCAGCTTATTATTAAGATTCTTTGAACGCAAACACTATATACTGTAAACGCTACAGATAGTTAAAATATTGGCCTTATAATGTTGGCATATCCTTATCCACAACGACTTCAACAAGGCAAATGCCTTTATGTTCAGCAAGCATTTCCACGCCCTTTTCCATAGTATCATCGTCATAAACTCTCATTGCAGGTATGCCATAAGCTTCTGCAAGCTTGATAAAGTCAGGAGAGCCGTCAAGAAAAACTGCTGTCTGTCTGTCATGATAGCCGTTTGTCTGAAGTTCTCTTACCATGCCAAGGCGGTTGTTTGTCATTACTACCACCTTTATATCAACGCCGAACTGAACGGCTGTTGCAAGCTCCATGAACGACATCTGAAAAGCTCCGTCACCGCATATAGCAACTGTTGCTCTGCTGTTGTCAGCCATTTTTGCACCTATTGCCGCAGGCACAGAATAACCCATCGTACCCATGCCGCCTGAGGTAAGAAGTCTGCCCTCTTTGCGGAACTTATATTCAGTGCAGGTCCATATCTGATTTTGTCCAACGTCTGCCACAACAGTAACATTGGCAGGCATTTTCTTTGCAAGCCTGTCGATAAACACCCTCGGATTTACAGTACCCTTTGCAGGCTCAACATACTTTCTCTCGCCCCCAAGGGTCTTGATGTGAGCTATCCACTCATCGTGTTTCATAGGCTTTGCAAGCTCCATCATTTGCTGTAAAACAAGCTTTGCGTCGCCAACGAGAGGCAGGTCAGCACCGATATTCTTGCCTATCTCCGCAGGGTCGATATCTATATGTATTATCTTAGTAGTTTTCTCCAGAGCCAAAGGTGTTTTAACGGCTCTGTCGCCAACTCTTGCACCCACAAGGAACAGCACGTCGCACTCGTTCACAGCGGCGTTTGCCATTTTAACACCGTGAGTTCCTATCATGCCGCAGAAAAGCTGGTCGTCATCAGGGAAAACAGAAATGCCCATCATAGTAGTAATAACAGGTATCTGCATAAGGTCGGCAAGCTCTCTTATCTCGTTCTCTGCGTGAGCGGCAAAAACACCTCCGCCAATACAGATAAGCGGCTTCTCAGCCTCTTCCAACGCCGCCATTACACGCCTTACCTGAACGTAGTTGCCCTTTGTGGTAGGCTTATAGCTTCTTATCTCGCACTTTTCAGGGTACTCAAAGTCGATAACAGCTTTCTGAACGTCCATAGGGATATCTATAAGCACAGGACCCGGTCTGCCCGTGCCTGCTATATAGAAAGCTTCCTTGAAAACTCTCGCAGTGTCCTCAGGGTCTTTGAGAAGATAGCTGTGCTTAACGAACGGCTCAGCCGAGCCTGTAATGTCAGCCTCCTGAAAAACGTCAGATCCTATCTGGTCGGTATTCACCTGACCTGTTATGCACACGATAGGTATAGAATCCGCATAAGCGGTAGCAATAGCAGTAATAAGATTAGTTGCACCCGGACCTGATGTAGCGATACAGACCGCAGGCTTGCCTGAAATTCGTGCATAGCCGTTAGCCGCATGACCACCGTTAGCTTCCTGTCTCACAAGCACCTGCCTGATGTCGTTTTCAGCATCCAGCAAAGCGTCATAGAAAGGACAGATAGCAGCTCCGGGATAGCCAAAGACGACTTTTACGTTCTCAGCTTTCAAACATTCAACCATAGCCTGACTTACAGTCATCTTCATAATAAAGTCGCCTCCATAAAAAATTTTCTGTATAAATTATCATATAAAGTGATAAAACATACAAAGCTGTGATTTATTATACCATATTTATAAGATTTCGTCAAGTATCGTTAGCATACGAAGGAATATTTATGCTTTAAAAAATTTCGCAAAAAAAATTTGAAAAAGGGGTTGACAAGACAAATGAACTGTGCTATAATAATTAAGTCGCTGAGAGAGAACGACACAAAAACAAATAATTAATGTGGACAGGTGTCCGAGTGGTTTAAGGAGCTGGTCTTGAAAACCAGTGATACGGCAACGTACCGTGGGTTCGAATCCCACCCTGTCCGCCACATTTTTTATATATACAGGTTTGCGGATTTACCCAAGTGGTGAAGGGGCTCCCCTGCTAAGGGAGTAGGTCTGGAAACGGGCGCGAGAGTTCAAATCTCTCAATCCGCGCCAGCAAAAGTTTAAGCTTTTGCTTGTATCCGCTTTACGTTATGTAGAGCGGATTTTTTTATTGCATAAATACTAAAATACCGCAGAGAAGCTTTTGTCCTCTGCGGCGTTTTTTTATTCTGCAAGCCCTGCGGCACTTTTCATTCTGTCTTTGAAGAAATGGTCGAATACTGCCACGCACCTTCCCACAAGAAGCATTGCCGCCACCGTTCCGATACCGATACCTATTATCCGCTTGTCAAACAGCAGACCTATCACGCAGGCAATGGCAACACACGATGCGTCAAGAATATTCTTGCCAAAGCCCATGTTCTTTCCTAAGGCTTTTCCTATAGCCTGAGCAAGACCGTCGGCTGGGTTCGGCACGAACTTCATGGCTATCATCATGGACATTCCCGCACCCGTGCAGATTATCGCTGCTGCCAGATACAGCGTGTTTTGCCACAAATGTCCGAAATTGAAATCAAGCAGCTTTGAAAACATATTCAGCAGCAGGCTGAACACAATGCTGAATGGTATTTGTAGCCAGTCTATAACAGTTCTGTCGCTGCCTTTTATTATCATTTCTATCACAGCGAACAGTGCATATGTAGCAAAAGTCACAAGAGAAAAATTCACGTCCCATATACTCGATATGGCAAATGGCACTGATATAATAGTGGATACACCTAGCCCTGTTTTGATGTTCATAGTTATCCCTGCGGCAAGTATCACAAGCCCCATGGCATATATAGCCGCCCTTGCGGCATAATTCTTCTTTTCCAAACTAAATTCGCCTCCATACCAATTATACCACCTTCATCACACTTTTTCAATAACTCTGATACTATATAATAGTATCAGAGTTATTGATTATTCCTTTGGACCTGCTGATACAAGAGCCTTACCTGCTGGATTGCCCTCATACTTAGCAAAGTTCTTAACAAATCTGCTTGCAAGATCCTTAGCCTTTGTCTCCCACTCGGAAGCGTCAGCATATGTGTCACGAGGATCGAGGATTGCAGGATCAACGCCTGGAAGCTCTGTTGGAACTTCAAAGTCAAAGTGTGGTATCTTCTTTGTAGGTGCGTTGAGAATATCGCCGTTAAGAATAGCATCGATGATTCCACGAGTATCCTTGATAGAGATTCTCTTGCCTGTGCCGTTCCAACCTGTGTTTACCAGGTATGCCTTAGCACCGCTCTTCTCCATCTTCTTAACAAGCTCTTCAGCATACTTTGTTGGGTGAAGCTCAAGGAAAGCCTGACCGAAGCAAGCTGAGAATGTTGGTGTAGGCTCAGTGATTCCACGCTCTGTACCTGCAAGCTTTGCAGTAAAGCCAGAGAGGAAGTAATACTGTGTCTGCTCTGGTGTGAGGATAGATACTGGAGGCAGTACGCCAAATGCGTCTGCTGAAAGGAAGATAACGTTCTTTGCAGCAGGTGCAGAAGAAATAGGTCTTACAATGTTCTGGATATGGTCGATAGGATAAGATACACGAGTGTTCTCTGTAACGCTCTTATCAGCAAAGTCGATCTTGCCGTTCTCGTCAAGAGTTACGTTCTCAAGAAGGGCATCTCTTCTGATAGCGTTGTAGATATCAGGCTCAGAATCCTTATCAAGGTTGATGACCTTAGCATAGCAGCCGCCCTCGAAGTTGAATACTCCGTTGTCGTCCCAGCCGTGCTCGTCGTCACCGATAAGAAGTCTCTTAGGGTCTGTAGAAAGTGTTGTCTTACCTGTACCGGACAGACCAAAGAAGATAGCTGTGTTCTCACCGTTCTTATCTGTGTTAGCTGAGCAGTGCATTGAAGCCATGCCCTTGAGTGGAAGGAAGTAGTTCATCATTGAGAACATACCCTTCTTCATCTCTCCGCCGTACCAAGTGTTGATGATGACCTGCTCACGGCTTGTGATGTTGAACATAACGGCTGTCTCAGAGTTAAGACCAAGCTCCTTATAGTTCTCTACCTTAGCCTTTGAAGCGTTGTATACAACGAAGTCAGGCTCAAAGTTCTCAAGCTCCTCAGCAGTTGGCTTGATGAACATATTTGTTACAAAGTGAGCCTGCCAAGCAACCTCAACGATGAAACGGATAGCCATTCTTGTATCCTTGTTAGCACCGCAGAATGCGTCAACTACGAAAAGTCTCTTATTTGAAAGTTCCTTGATAGCGAGTTCCTTAACAGACTTCCAAGCCTCCTGTGAAGCTGGGTGGTTGTCGTTCTTGTACTCGTCAGAAGTCCACCAAACAGTGTCCTTAGAATTTTCGTCCATAACGATGAACTTATCTTTAGGTGAACGGCCTGTATAAACGCCTGTCATAACGTTTACTGCGCCAAGCTCACTCTCCTGACCCTTTTCATAGCCTTCGAGTGTTGGCTTTGTTTCTTCCTCGAACAGCTGCTCGTAAGAAGGGTTGTAAACAACTTCTGTAGTTCCGGTAATACCGTACTTGCTCAAATCGATCTTTGACATGTTGCAATAACTCCTTTTCAAAAAAATATCGTTAATAGGCGCTATAATGAAACAGCACACGCCGGCACATTCATTTTCTTTCCTTATTATAAAGCATAAGCTATACAGAAATTCATCTGACAATTGAAAACACACTGCCAGCATTTCATGCTGTGCTCCTATTACAGCAATATAATTATACCACATATTTTTCTGAATTGCAAGGGTAAACGCAGATTTTGTGAGCTGATTTTTTACATTTCGCTTAAATCTATAACGATTTTTTATGAATAAATGTAATTTCATGGTATAAAATAGATAATAAAAGATATTGACTATTATCAATAGTTAGTCTAAGCTTGCGCGGACGATTTTGCAGTATCAATATAAGATAATTGCATTTTTATGCTTCTTTGCCAAAAAAGCGCCCTAAATTATGCAGGCAAATTCCGCTTTCCTGCAAATAGAAAAAAGGCAGTCCACAAGGAACTGCCCTTCTCCGAAATATCAACAATAGGGGAGATCTTATTTACTTTTTCTTCTTAGCCATGACCACAGCCGCACCGCTCAGAAGTGCAAGAGCGAATGCTCCTCCAGCAACACCGGTCGATGGGTTTGTGTTTGAAGCGTTTGAAGCTGCCTTTGAGCTGCTGTCTGCCTTGCTGTCAGTTGCCTTGCTGTCAGAAGATGAGCTGTCGGAAGCGGAACTGCTCGTATCTGACGAAGCATCAGAACTGATTACGCTGTCAGGCTGTGAAGAAGCAGGTGCTTTCTTTACAAGGTTTGCCACAGCGTCATTTATAGCCTTTGCCATAGCATCCACATCAGCCTGCTCTGTGATGTTCTTTGTTCTGTCGATAGCGGCAAGAGCCTTTTCAACTTCTGAGAAGTCCTCATAATCGTCCTTGTTGAGAGCCTTTGCGGCTTTCTCTGCCTTGTCAAGCTCTGTATAGTCTGCTGACTTGTAAACAAGTGCCTCAACAGCGTCGTTTATATCTTTCGCCATTTTGTCAACATCTGACTGCTGTGTAAGGTTTTTAGTTCTGTCGATAGCTTCAAGTGCCTTTTCTACGGCTGTAAAGTCCACATAGTTGTCCTTATTAAGAGCCTTTGCAGCTTCTTCTGCCTTGTCAAGCTCTGTATAATCTGCCTTTGCATACTCAAATACAGCCGAACTGTCTCTATGAACTGCGAATGGTTTTTCACATTCATCAGTATGGAATGTACCGCCCTTTATCTCGCACTTTTCGCAATCGTTAAGGAAAATTCCTATGTCACCACCGAGTGTGATATCTCCTCCCGAGATAAGACCGTTCTTTATATTGTCTGTACCAAGATAAATATCCGCAAGCTTGGCATTGATATCTACCTTTCCGTCCTTTATAATCAAGCCTGTCTTAGGCTCAGGGGCACCTATACCAACTACTAATATTCCTGCTCTTCCTGCATTGATATTCACATCTCCGCCGTATATCTCAACAGAGCCGTTTGCATACAAACCGTCATTCCAGCCACCATCGGCAACTTCACTTGTGTCAATATTAAGAGTTGCGTCCATTACCTTTATGGAATAAAGTGTTATGACAGCACCGCCCTTTGCGTTGACAGTTCCTGACTCAAAAGTAACATTAGGCTGATCCATTACTGGAAGGTTGCCTGTTTCTTCAAGATTAAGCACACTGTCCTTAGTCTTTCCACTTAGTACTACACCGGTATCTTTTGCGCTTCCTTTTCTCGAAATAACTGTAGTGCCTGAGGTCATCTTGTTATCTCCTGAGAAAACTATATTAGTAACTTTTTCTCCGTCAACAATGACACAAGACTTTTTCGCCGTCGAAAAATCAACATTGTCAAGTGTAAGAGTAGAAGTTGCTGCGTCCCAGCTCCAGCCCTCGTCTTCATTTTTCTGATCGTTCTGAAATCCTGCCACTGTAAGGTCAAGAGTTGTAGTTCTCTGCTGATTTGCCGCAAAAACATTTATTGCAGGCAAAGATGCCATACATATGACCGTTGCTAGCATTGTGCTAAAAATTCTTGTCTTTTTCATATTTTATCCTCCCGAAATATAAGACTTCATATCATATTTGCATTGCGATATAAAACCGCCCTGCTTATAATTATGATAGCAGAGCGGTAATAATTTTTCAACTATTTTGACACAAGCGGTCAAAAATCTGCACAAGCGGTATTCATTTAAACAAATAATGTATGAAAGTCCCACTTAATTGCTTTATATATCTATTTAATGGATATATTACTTTTTCTTCTTAGCCATGACCACAGCCGCACCGCTCAGAAGTGCAAGAGCGAACGCTCCGCCAGCAACGCCTGTTGACGGGTTTGTGTTTGAAGCGTTTGAAGCCGCCTTTGAGCTGCTGTCTGACTTGCTGTCAGAAGCGGAACTGTCAGGCTGTGAAGAAACAGGTGTTTTCTTTACAAGGTTTGCCACAGCGTCATTTATAGCCTTTACCATAGCGTCCACGTCAGCCTGCTCTGTGATGTTCTTTGTTCTGTCGATAGCGGCAAGAGCCTTTTCGACTTCTGAGAAGTCCTCATAATCGTCCTTGTTGAGAGCCTTTGCGGCTTCCTCTGCCTTGTCAAGCTCTGTGTAGTCTGCTGACTTGTAAACAAGTGCCTCAACAGCGTCGTTTATATCATTTGTCATTTTGTCAACATCTGACTGCTGTGCAAGATCTCTATAACCTCTTAAAGCCTCAACTGCACTGTACAAGTTTGCAACGCTTTCATCTGTGTAGATAGAAAGGTCGGCAGGAATATTACCCAGCACTTCATAAACATTGCTGTAGTCAGCAGGCTCAGCACCGCAGGCAGGAGTATCGTTATCACGCTTAGTCCATACGTTTGATGAGCCGTTGAGCACATTTAAAAAGCTGTCTGTTTTCATATCGTCAATAGTAAGAGAAGCTGCTGATTCCGTATTTTTTGCTGTATTTTGTATGTTGTAGTAGCAATTTTGAATCGTACTTCTATTCATCGTATCTTGCATTGCAAAAGCATAAGCGGAAGAAGAAATATCAGATACAAGACCTGTTGCATAGCAATTCTTTACAGTGCCATAATAGTTATTGCTTGCAGCGTCAGTACCCAAGAATGACGCACCAACAAAACTGTTGCTTACATCACCCTTTGCATAGCAGTTGCTGATGTTAAGACCTGAGATGTTTCCAACAAAGCCGCCTGCATATTCTGCACCTGTTATATTGCCTGTGGCATAGCAATTTTCTATCAAAGTTTCATCAATTGTCACTCCATTACCTATTCCAACGAAGCCACCTACTGCGATACCACGACCATTTCCTGTTACCTCAACAGAAACGTCTGCACCGCAATATTTAGCAGATGAGCCTTTTGCGAGCGTACCAACAAAGCCACCAACATTGCCCTTTTTTGTTGATTCCTCTATCTTTCCGGAAACACGGCTGTGGCTCACTGTTGTACCTCCGTCCTGAATGCCTACTAATCCGCCTATGCTGTTAAGAGCAACATAGCTGCCGTCAGAGCCTGCTTTCATGTCAAGACCGATAACAGTACAATTTACTATATCGCCCATAGAATAACCTACAAGCGCACCTCCCATGCGGAAGCCATATCCACTGCTGTGATTTCCGCCAACATAGTTTATACAAACATTTTCAAGAACTACGTCCTCGATAGTGCCGCTGGTCGCACCGAACAAGCCGCATACATCGCCACTGTATGGCGATGTTTCTGTTCCAATGGTAAGATTTTTGATAATATAACCATTTCCGTCAAAGTTGCCAGAGAAAACAAAATATTCATGACCACCCATAATAAGATCCGCCACAGTTTCTCCTACTGGAGTCCACTCTTTTCCACCGAGGTCGATATCCTCTGTAAGCTCAAAGTATGTGTCTGCATATTTTTCACCATATTCCTCTGCGTTCACTCTTTTCGCAAAATACGCAAGCTGTGAGCCAGTAGCTATTTGATAAGGGTCATCTTTTGTGCCTTTTCCTCCTGCAAAAGACTCCGCTATAGAGCCGTCCCAGACCTCTGTACCGTCAGCAAAAACAGAAACAGGCACTAAGCTTGCCGCAAGACCCATCGTCACCAAAAGGCTTAAAATCTTCTTTTTCATTCTAATTCCTCCATTATATTTTTCTGGGTTGATATTTCTTTTTTTACTCAGAGCATAGATTTTTCACGATTATTTTAACACAACCCACACACTTGTCAACAAGTTTGACACAAGCCGTCAAAAATCAGCACAAGCGGTATTCATTTAAACAAATAATGTATGAAAGTTCCACTTAATTGCTTTATATATCTATTTAATGGATATATTACTTTTTCTTCTTAGCCATGACCACAGCCGCACCGCTCAGAAGTGCAAGAGCGAACGCTCCGCCAGCAACGCCTGTTGACGGGTTTGTGTTTGAAGCGTTTGAAGCCGCCTTTGAGCTGCTGTCGGCTGATGAGCTGTCAGAAGCGGAACTGTCAGGCTGTGAAGAAGCAGGTGTTTTCTTTACAAGGTTTGCCACAGCGTCATTTATAGCCTTTACCATAGCGTCCACGTCAGCCTGCTCTGTGATGTTCTTTGTTCTGTCGATAGCGGCAAGAGCCTTTTCGACTTCTGAGAAGTCCTCATAATCGTCTTTGTTGAGAGCCTTTGCGGCTTCCTCTGCCTTGTCAAGTTCTGTGTAGTCTGCTGGCTTGTATGCAAGTTCAAAAGCCTGTGTATGTGTTGCGATATCTGCTGAAATAGTTATTTCCTTGCTGAGAGGCTCGCAATCGTCAGCAGTTACCTCTACTGTGTAAGTGCCTGCTGTAAGCATTGCAGTATTGTTTGTTATCTCTTTTCCGTCTACCTTTATTACAACATTTTTCAGGTCAGCAGGTGTTACTTCAAAATCAACTGCATATTCCTTAGTTGGCAGGACAGGTGTTTTTCCCTCAACATACTGATACTTTGCACCGCCAGCTGTCAACTCGTCATAAAATTCTTTTGTTGTCATATAGTCATATGCTTTAGCCTTGCCTGCTTCTTTATTTGAACCGCAAGCTTCAACATTTTCTGTTTCTGTGAAATAGTTGTTTTTAAAGTCAGTTGTAGACGAGGAATCCTTCCCCACTATTCCGCCGAAACGTGTATATGGCTTTTTGGCTGAGTACTGTGAAAGGTCAATTTCTCCTGCAAAATAGCAATCACTTACAGAACCGCCGGCTACTGAACCAACGATACCGCCTACATCTGTGGTTCCGTTGCCAACCGGCGTGAGTTTTCCTGTAACATAGCTGTTTATAACCTTGGAATCGCCATACAAACGTCCTACGATACCGCCGGCGTCTGGTGCAGCATATACCATATCGCCTGTGCTTGAACAATAGCGGACTTCCGTTCCAATCTGCGCATATCCAACTATACCGCCGACATAAACACTTCCGTTGTCGCCTGAGATAGTTATGTCTGCTGTGTTCTCACAATATTCAAAAGTTGTGCCGTATGCCTGACCTACCATGCCTATGAAGCCATAAACATATTTGCCGTTATTGTTGAACGATACGTTTGACACACAATCAGAAATAGTACAATCACCTGCAAATCCTGCAATAGTGCCATAAACAGTATATTCGTTATCAGTATTTGTCACATCCAGATTTCCCTCTATAGTCAGACCTGATACCTCTGCTTCCTCGATATCGCCAAAGAAACCGACCAACAAATCTTTACCATAAATAGACGTAAAATCAATGTTTGAAATAGTATGACCGTTTCCGTAGAATTTGCCGCTGAAACAATGTTCAATATAGCCGTTTTCATCGAAAACGTTTCCGATAGGCGTCCATACAACACCTGTCAAGTCAAGGTCATTTTCAAGAACAACAACTGCGTCTTTATTCTTGTCATAATCTCCGTTGTTTACCGCTTTTGAAAACGCCAACAGGTCGTCAACAGTTTTTATTACCGTCTTATTATCGTCTGCAAATGCCGTTGTCGGCACAAACAAAAGACAGCCCGTCACCAAAAGACTTAAAATTTTCTTTTTCATTCTAATTCCTCCATAATATTTTTTGTTGCTGATATTTCTTTTTTTACTCAGAACATAATTTTACTCGATTATTTTAACATGGCCTACACACTTTGTCAATAGATTTGGCACAAACGGTCAAAAATCTGCACAAGCGGTAACAAAATAAATGAATAATGCTTGAATTTTGCTTTGATGTGTGTTATTATATATTAAGAAATCATGTATAAGAAAGGATTTTTACAGTATGAGAGTGGCATTGGTAGACGATAATAAAAACGACCTTGCACTTCTTCATGAATATATTTCCGAACAAACCGCTCACAGCTGTCAGATAGATACGTTTTCAAGCGGAGAAAGCTTTTTATCATGTTGGCAGATGGGAGCTTATGATCTGGTGGTGCTTGATATATTCATGGGGAAAATGACAGGGATAGAGGTCGCAGAAAAGCTTCGTGAAACAGACAAAAACGTGCATATCGCATTCGGCACTTCAAGCAACGAGTTTGCAAGCGAAAGCTACGACCTCAACGCCTGCTACTATCTTTGCAAGCCCTTTCAGGCTGACAAAGTAAAAGCCATGCTTGACCGGATCGGTTCTGATGAAATTGATCGTATGCGTTCCGTTAAGCTTCCCGACGGTCAAAACGTGATACTCAGAAATGTTATCTACATAGACTGTGCGTCACATATCGTGACAATCCATTGCACAGACAGCGAAAGCATAGTTTCAAGAAATTCTTTCGCTGAGATCGAGAGCATTTTTTGCAGTCATTCATACTTTTACACCTCCACCAAAGGCGTCATCGTGAATTTCTATGAGATAGCCCAGCAAAAAAGCGACCTTTTCATAATGAGCGACGGCACACATATCCCCATAAGTCGCCGAAAATCCAGAGAAACACTAGACGCCTTCGCTCAGTTTCGCTTCAGTGATCTGCGAAAAGGCGGTGAGCAGTAATGCCTCCTTTATACCGCCTTGTGGAAGTGGGCATATATTCCCTTCTGAATTTTCTGCCACTTATGGTGCTTGCCCTTTATCCATTCCGGCATAGGCTTCGCTTTTCCAAAACAGCTACTGTGGGACTTGTTGTGGCTCTTTCACTGGTGCAGATATTTTTAGGCTGGCAGGCGGCATTTTTCAGCACAAATGCAGGTCTGCTAAGTGCAGTCAGCACCCTGCTCTATGCGGCTTTTTACTTTTTCGCTGTGAAGGTCAAGGTCGGCAAAACAGGCTTCACACTGCTTCTGCTTTCAAATAACGCAAGCTTTATCGTCATTACCTCAAAGTGTCTGGAGGGCATTCTGTTCCCGTCACTTGCCTATGAATCATACCGCTGGTCGTTTTCCCTTTGTATGCTTATGACAGAAGCCGTGGTATGGGGGCCGCTTTTTATCTACATGAAAAAGGTCTACACACCTGCGGTGGAAAGAGAGCCGTCAGGTCTGGAGTGGCGCTATCTTTGGCTTATCCCATTTACGTTCTATATAATATGGTACTATACTCTCTACGGCAACTCTACGAAAAGCAGCTTAGAGCTTGCTCTGGAGCCAAAGAACACCATAGCTCTTTTCTTTATAAACGCAGGGGCGTTTCTGGTGTATTACATCGTGGCACGGCTGGTCATCGAACAGCAGAAAAATCTGCGGCTTCAGGAAAATAACCACCTGCTTGAAATGCAGAACCTGCAATATGACTATTTGCAGGATAAGATAAAAGAAACAAGACGCTATAAGCATGATGTCAGACATCATATCGCTCTTATGCAGGAGCTTCTGAAAAAGGGCGAATATGATAAGCTTTCGGAATATCTCAATTCTTTCAGGGATTCTATGCCCGATATATCAGAACGCATTTACTGCAAAAACACATCTGTAAGCGCACTTCTTGCATATTTTGCTCAAATAGCGGAAAGCAGCGGCATTGAATACAAGGTGAGCGCTGACATACCAGATGATATAAAAATAGACATAACCGACCTCTCTGTGCTTTTCGGAAATCTTATCGAAAACGCCATTCACGGCTGCGTGTCTGACAGTGCAAAGAATAAAAAAATAATAATCAGAGCAAAGGCTGACAGCTATTCCCTCTGCCTGGCGGTGGACAACACCTTCACCGGAACTATCCTCACCGACCCCGAAGGCGGTTTCCTTTCCTCAAAACGCAAAGGCAAAGGGATCGGCACAGAGTCTGTCAAGAACATTGCCGCCAAATACAATGGCGTAGCTAAATTTGAATACGGTGACGAAATGTTTTACGCTTCCGTAATGCTGAACATATGAAAAAGGCGGAAAGCTCGCAAAGAGCCTCCGCCTTTTTTGTTTTATCGTCCTCCAAGCTTTACATTTTCAAATGTTGCCACAACAAATAATTCACATATCATTTATAAAATGTTTCTTGTATCTTTTGTGCAAAATGCTATAATCTAATTGAAAATACGGAGAGAATTCCGTATAAAGTTAATAAATCAAACAAATCGGAGGTAATTCATTATGATGGGAAGACTCAGAGCAATGCGTGAGCCGCTCAAATATGTTCAGGGCAGAGATGCTACACTTAAGTTTCATGAAGAAATGGGCTATATGAGCAAAAGGTGGCTGTTTGTATGTTCAAACAGTGGCTACAAAGCCTGTCATGACAAGATAGAGAAAAGCTTTGGCGAGCTTGACGATTACAGACGCTATGAAGTATTTGGCGGTATATCAAGCAAGGGCGAGATAGCCAAAATGGAAGAGATAGTAAAGGCTGACAACATCGACACAGTAGTTGCAGTTGGCGGCGGAAGCGCAGTTGATACTGCAAAAGCTACAGCATACTATACGGGCAAGCACATTGTTATCGTGCCTACAGTTGCTGCAACAGATGCACCATGCACAGGTCTGTCAGTAATATACAATGATGACCACAGCTTTGACAAATATCTTTTCTATCCTACCAATCCAGACGCAGTAATGGTAGACACAACAGTTATCGCAAACGCACCTGTAAAGTTCCTTATTGCAGGCATGGGCGATGCACTTGGTACATATTTTGAGGGCAGAGCTTCCATAAGAACAGAGTCTGCAAGCCTTGAAGGCACAGGCATCACAAGAGCAGGACAGGCACTTGCAAGACTTTGCTATGACACGCTGAAAACATACGGCAAGCAGGCAGTTGAGGCTTGCAAGGTACACGCAGTTACACCTGCCCTTGAAGCTATCTGCGAGGCTAACGTATATCTTTCAGGTGTTGGAGCAGACAACGTAAACTGTGCGGCTGCACACTCGTTCTACAATGGCGTAACATCATTGGGAATCAAGCACGCAGACCACGGCTGTTGTGTAGCCCTTGGTACACTGGTTCAGCTTGTACTTGAGGGTGCGCCAAAGGAAGAGTTTGAAGAGGTACAGAACTTCTGCCTTGAAGTGGGACTTCCTGTCACACTCGAGGAGATCGGTGTAACTACACCTGAGCAGGTAGAAACTATCGCAAAGAACGCTTGTATCCCAGGCGAAACTATCCACAATCTTGCAGGTGACGTACAGCCTATCGAGCTTTATGACGCTATCATGCAGGCAGACGCAATGGGCAAGATAGCGCTGGGAAAATAAAGAATAGTGTATATTTAAAATGATATTGCCACCCACGGCTGATTTGGCTGTGGGTGGTTTTTTGTGCGAAAAAAACAGAGAAACCCGATCAATGGGTTTCTCTTCCTCTTTTTGCTGTATTAAATCATAATATCTTAGTAAAGTATATCTTCTTGCGAAGCTCAGTTGTCTGCAACGTCCATAAGCTCAACAGCGATATCGTCAGACCCGGTATCATCTGCATCAGCCTGAATATCGTCCGGCTTATCGTCCTCTATGAAAGCTCCTGTAAAATCAATACAAACATTCTCGCTTTTACCAAAACGAGCCATTGTCAGCAAATCGGTGACAGTCGAGCGTGTGACATGAGCGCCTGTGAAATCCATCACCACATTTGCAGAATTATCCTCGCTGTTTTTGCTGTTGATCTCATCACGAAGCTGGTCAAAATTCGTATCCTCAAGGTCTGCATAAGCTGAAAACTCTTTTGGTGCATAAAGCGTTGCAACGGCGTGCATAGCAATGAATACAAACCTGAAATCTTCGCAATCAAAGGTGCTGAAAGGTATCTCAAAAAGCCTCAGCATACCCTCGTCGGTCTTTTTGCATAAAACAGGCTTATATCTGTTCTGAGCCAGATCGTAGGTGTATCTGTCTTCGTAAGCTTCATCGGTTAAGCTGCCGTCTGGCATAGGCACGATCTCAAAACGAGAAGTTTCATTGCACGTATTGCAATAGCCTCCGACTATCACAAATCTGAAAACATAGTCGGTATTTTTCTCAAGCTTTTTGTCACAGCATATCTGCGTCCAATCCCAATTCCAGTTTCCAATAGAATAGGCAATAACGTTTTCGCCGTCCTTATCGGTCACAAAATATTTAGCTATGACATTGTTTTCGCAGGACTTATCTGCCTTAAAATCTCTAGGATCAAAATCTATTACTTTACCCATATTGTTGACCTCCGTAACATCCACGGTCGGCTTATGAGTATCCAACATTCTTATAGTACATTTTTCACAGTCGCTTGCATACTCTGCCCGACCGTTCTTAACAAGCCCCTTAGCCCTTTTGGGATAGGTAGCTCCGATTCGTTTTCCGTTTATGTCTGTAACAATAACGTTTTTTTCTATGGGTATCTCCCCCTTGCACAGCAATATTAAATTAGTGCCTGCATTACACAGGCTTGCGTTTAGCTCCGACGCTGTTATTTTCTATGGGTGTCGTCCCCAGTCTTTGCTTAGGATAAGTTTAACAGACGTCCGGTCTTTTGTCAAGACTATATTCACCTTTTTGACATTACATACAATTGCGATCTTGCGGGCTTAGCACATATGCACAAGGGTCATGAGTACATAAAATGCCAGTCACGGCGAGTGATTTCAAAATTTATCATAACGCAATTCTATCTCACCGGGAACAAAAAAATCCGTCCGACCCAAAGTAAGACGGAAATTGGGTGCAGGGTCGAAACTTTCGGAAAAAGATCAGCGATTGATGCTTGAAGTCTCGGAGAGATTGGGCAAAGAGTGATTTTTGAGGCCTCGAACTGCAATATCAAAGTAAAAAAACAGCGTACCGCAGCCCCCTGCGATACGCTGTTCTCATATAAAATTATTTCTTTGTAGTAACACTCTTTGAAGCCGACCAAGCACCATAATACTTAGTACCCTTTACAGTTGTGTACGAACGAACACGAACATAGTATTTCTTTTTGCCCGAAAGCTTAGAAACCGTCTTGGTATCGGTCTTTTTATTTGTTATGGTAACTTTCTTTGCACTTGTGAACTTTGAGTTGGTAGCGTACTGAATTTCATATCCAGTAGCAGAGCCTTTCTGCGCCCAATCCACAAAGAATGCCTTTGACTTTGCCGTGAGCTTCTGTATCTCCTGCTTGGCAGGATTTATCTTGAATGCCTTTGTGATAGTGCCTGTGTAAGAGCCTTTTCCTGCGATTTTTACAGTGGCAGTACCTATGCTCTTGTTGTTTGAGTATGAAACTGTGTAGTCAGTACCATTTTTCAGTGTTTTGCCATTGTATTTAACAGTAATGCTATGAGTGATGTTCTTGCCAGTGAAAGCCTTTGTGGAAATACCCGAAACTGTGGCTTTCTTGAAGTTATTTTTGATACTGTAGGTCTTAGAAACTGAGCCTGTGTAATTGCCCTTGCCTGTGATAGTGACCTTTGCTGTTCCTACCTTGGTGTTGTTGCTGTAGGAAACAGTGTAATCAGTATCCTTTTTCAAAGTCTTTCCATTGACCTTTACATTAACGGACGGAGTTTTTGCCTTGCCATCATAAGCGTAGGTCGAAGTGGAAAGTGTCACGCTTGCCTTTGAGATGCTAGTCTTTGCAAGTGCAGGGATCTCAGCCGTTTCAAGAACTTTCTTGCAGACTGTACATTCCTTGTGCTTTGAGCCTTTAACTCCGATAGAAGCCGCCTTGTCGACTATCCAACCGCTTGACTTGTGACCTGTGGCATTTATCACTGTCTGAGCCTTGATAACAGTATTGCAAACTGAGCAATGTGAGCCGTCTGTTTTGCCTGCTGTGGTGCAAGTAGCAGGGTAGCCCTTGTCGGTAACTGCGGTGTGACCCTTTGCAGGAAGCTTCTCTGTAACTGTCGCATTGCACTTTGTGCAAGTCTTTATAGCAGTACCCTCTGCTGTGCAGGTCGGCTGTTTTGTTACAACAGAATTTCCGTAGCTGTGACCTGTTGCTTTTGTTGTGTTGTCCTTGTATGAAGTACCGCAAACAGAACACTTGTGGAGTGTATAGCCGTTAGTAGTGCAAGTAGGTGCAACAACTGTGTCAGCATATTTGTGTGAAGTCTTTGCTATAGTTTCTGTAACTGTCGCATTGCACTTTGTGCAAGTCTTTGTTTTTGTACCCTCTGATGTGCAGGTCGGTTGTTTTGTTACAACAGAATTTCCGTAGCTGTGACCTGTTGCTTTTGTTGTGTTATCCTTGTATGAAGTACCGCAAACAGAACACTTGTGGAGAGTGTAGCCGTTAGTAGTGCAAGTAGGTGCAACAACTGTGGTTGTGTAGCTGTGGGAAAGCTTTGCAATTGTTTCTGTTACTGTTGCTCCGCACTGCGTACAAGTTTTTGTTTTTGTACCCTCTGATGTGCAGGTCGGCTGTTTTGTAATAACAGCATTGCCATATGTGTGGCTCGTGCATCCGCAGGTGAATTTGTATGTCTTTGCTACAGACGGATTGTATGTAGGATAAATTTTTACAGTGAGTGAACCGCCGTTTTTGAATGTGATACGTCTGATATCATTAGCATAGTTTTCAAGCTTATTTACACTTACCATACTGCGATCAGAAAATTCAACTGTGTAGTCTGTATCGTCATAAAGCCAGAAATCAATGCTGTCGCCCACACTGAACTGAGTTTTGCTCAATACGCTTGAAAAGGACGTATTCGAAAGGTCTGTGCGCCAATAAACAGTGGTAGAGGTCGGAACTGTGAACTTATTCACATAGCCGCAAGACTTGCAGGTCTGTGTTACAGTGCCGTCAGTTTTTGATGCGTACTTTGTTTCGTAGTCATGACCTGTTTTGACGTCAACCGTCTTTATATCGTCAAGATTTGAAAGGTTCAGGGAGTTGAAGGTCACGTTATTTTTATCGTAAACATACCAAACTGCTCTGCCATTTTTGATAACAGGCTGGCAGTCTGAAAGGCTTCCCTCAAAGGTGTGTATACTGCCGTTTACTGTGCCGTCAGCGTTTAGCTTCACACAGCTTACCTTTGTATCTCTGGCCCACAATAGCAAAAAGCTGTTATTATTTATCTTCACAAGCTGTGGAACAGAAGCTGAAGCTGTACCCTCTGCATAAGAAGTTATCTTATTGAGCTTGTTTGTGGAAAGATCCTTTGAAACAGCGGAAACGTAGACGTTTCGTGTTTCTGACGTATTGATATAATCAAGGTCAACTGTACTCTGTGCCACGATATAGCTTGATGATGACACATCAAAGCCGCCTATAGCCGCACCTGTATAGTTATAGTGACCGGCGGTATATTCAGGGTATGTTACAACGTCGATATTGCTGACCTGTTCAAAATAGCTTGGGAAAAATTTGCCTGTAGTAAAATCAGAATTATACTTCACCAGAACGGCAGAACGTGGATGAGCGTCACCATGGTCGAGGGCGACTATATGGTTGCCGTCGGTTTTTATAAACTGATTGAAGGAGTGGCTCACATAGCCATAATCAACGTTCATGACGCCGGTATATGAATCAGTGATAGTCATTGAAGGCATATCCACTTCAATGGTAACATTAGCCTGATGATTATTGCCGTCGCTTGATTTATACATTTCGTGGCAGGTTCTCACAAGCAGGTGGTCACCGCTATGGGTCATTCTTGCCGAGCCTGCATCGAATGGAACTGTAGTGTTAGCTCCATACAGACCGCAGGACTTTATTTTGTTCCAATTCTTATCATACTTCGTTATACGGAAAACCTCGAGGGAGTCGTTTTGTTTCGGATTTTCCTGACCGCTAAGGACATAATAATTATTGCCGGAGTCATAGAAAGCTCCAAAGATCGGCAGTTCATTGTCGATAAGCTTAGTGCTGAGCGGTTCAAAATCAGAGCTGTAATATTCCACAAGGAGCTTGCCCTTGATAGCGCCTGACTGGACACGCATATAATTGCCGTTGTCGCACACTGTTAGGTAAGATTTCACTGTGTCAGACCATTGCACATAGTCCTGATCATTCACATTAGAGCCTGAATACGCAACACATTGCGCCACGGCAAAGGCACTGAACGATCCAGCAGACACAGCAGTAGAAACAGCCATTGCGCCAGACAGGACAATGCTCAACATTCTTTTCTTCATATTCATTAATTTCATCACCTCATACAAAAACTTTTAAACGAGAACACCTTTATATATATAATATCACAACGCAAGGCATATGTCAATGAAAATAAGTTACAATGAGAATGATTTCAATAAATTCGTCATACACCAAAGGTCAACGCAGTAAAAAAAGCAAAGAGGATACAAAACAGAAAAAAACGCCTTGACAAGGTTTGATGGGTGTGATATAATATTACAGTGGTATTTCGAGGTGTGGCTCAGTTTGGTAGAGCGCTGCGTTCGGGACGCAGAGGCCGTGGGTTCAAGTCCCGTCACCTCGACCAGTCACTCGCCGTGACGGGCATCGTCCGTCATGGCTTTTTTTATTATCAGAACTTAACGCCGCAGGGGGAGTTTTTGTATTACATAAAAAAGTAGGGTTATGCTTTGAGAAATCGAAAAGCGTAACTCTATTTTTGTATGCTCCACATAGCAAAAGTGCCTTATGACTAGCATTAAGGCACTTTATCGATTCAATCTTTCCCCAACCTCTCCGAAATCTCCAACACAAGCTTCTGATCCTTCTCAGAAAACCTCGATACGCTGTCCACGATCTTCTGTGTGAGAGCAGGATTTTTGCTGCCATCGTCGAAAAACTGCTGATGATAAAGATATAGAGCAGATATAACGAACCATGCTTGAACGTGTCGAAAGTATCGAGCCTAGAATAAGAGATTATGCAGAAGAATGGCTCGATTATTACCTTGATTGTTGGGCCACTCTGACAGAGCGGCTTCCAAATAAATTAGTTTTTACCGATTATCATAATGAAGATATTGCTTTGTTCAGAAGCGCAGATAATCAAAACGTCTCAGATATTCCTACCATACTTAATTCTGTACGAAATGTTGAGCCAAACGCAAATATTTATTTTACCAGAAGATAGGGAGCAATTAAATGCCTAAACCAAATTTCAGAAAAAAAGTCAAAGACGAAAACAATGGCATATCAACATATTCAGACAAAAAGATCTCCGTTGGAGATATAAGAAAAACTCAGCTTATCACTACATATGGTGTTGGCGCTATAGTTGACTTTAAGAACGATACTGTTGTTATCGCTTCTACAGACGATTGGGACTATTCCCCTAATGACGCTGGTGAGATAGAAAATCGAAAAATATTCAGCTTTTTAAGGAGCTTCATCAGCTTTATGCTACTAAGCGTTTGTAGATATCCGCACCACATTGCATACAGCGCTCTGATTTTCACTTGTCCTACTTCTTCTTTCCAAAAAAACAAATCAAACAGAATATCCACCACGTCTTTTACAAGAATGAATATCACCGCCGCCTCCTGTCCCCCAAGAGAGCGGCGGTATCTACACCACGCTACTTTTCAGTAAGATATTCATTTCTGTCAAACAACTGCTCAATTGAAAGATTTTTAAACCTCGGAATGTTGTATCCAAACGGCGAGTTGAGAGCCTTTACAAAGTCTTTCGTATAGCCGTGATTTTTTAAAAGATCGTCCTCATACTTTATTTTCTCTTCTTGCTTTGTGTCATCTTCCCTTTTCGTGATGCAGCGCTGCATAACATAATGATAAATGGAGAAGTAAGAATCCACTGTACGAATATCTCCTATGTATTCTTTCAGTTCACGAACTACAGTAAGATGAGCAATACAGTTGCGGTATTTTCTTGTCATGCTGCTGTCTGCATTATTGATATCAACTTCAACGCACTTGCGCAGCCGCTTGTTCTTTTTCAAGAACAAATTCGGCGACTCATCACGATCATCACAAAGCGTCTGTGAAAGTATCCTGTAGTCATTTTTCAAGTTCTTTGAAGCCAACTCAGGAATTATCTCCTTATACAGCCCAAAATCACGTTCAAGGCAGTGTATCGCAATAACATACCTTGCATTGACATTCACAAGATTTTTCACCAGCAGATACATGACCGTAAGATAAAGCCCGATAACAGCCTTTGCCCTCTCCTTAGCCACGTTTTCTCTGCCCTTTGCCTGCTGTTTCACATTTTTGAAATTATCAAAGCTGATGTTCTTTATCATTCTCGCAAGCTCACTGCGCTTTGCTTCCAAAGAACTGTTCATGTCAGGAAATTCCACACAACTTTTGTAATAACGCTCTATCTGCGTGTCAGGGATACCCCCGAGAACAAACATGACAACTTTCTCATTCTCAGCCACTTCTCTTATCTTCTGAGCGTTCGCATACTTGATAAGGTATACAAACCGAGAGGACTCGATAACATTGTTTGTTATAAAATTTCTCAGACCATGTATGCCCTTGCCTTTTTCTTTAAGTTTTAAAATCTCGCTTATCCTATCGTCCGTGATCTTGTCGTCTATACCGAGTATAGTCAGTGCGTCACGGAACATCGTAAGCTTCGCTGAAGCCGCAGGCTTTCTCATGGAAGCAATGTTCTTTACGATAAAAAGCTCGTTGGTTATCCTCTGGCTGTCATTGAACAGCTTGTAGCCCGCCGTAAGCTCACACTCAACATCAACAGCAGAGCTTTTCATTATCTTCAAAAACTCCTTAATGTTATCAAACTTGCTGATAAGCGTTGTAAGAAGATCGTTTATCTCCTTGCCGTCAAGAAAATATGTGAGCATATATATCATTTTAGAGAAATACAAAAGGTCAGACGCATTCTTCTTTTCACTGTCAAGAATTTTCTCATCAAAATCCATGTCAGCCTTGCCAAGCTCCTTGATAACGTCACCGTTCATGTGGTCGGCGATATTTTCAAAATCATTTCTGAATTTGCCCCAAAGCTTTTCCGCTTCATCAGCATATATCCCCTCTTTTTCATCATCGGTCATTGAAAAACGCAGTTTACGCACAAGAGCTTCGCCTGCGACAACGTCATTTCTGTAGTAGTTGCAGAAAAGCAGAAAATCCATAAGCTTGTACATCTTTGAGCGCACAGAGTCATATTGCTTGTCCTTAAATCTGAAGCCGTATTCGTCCAGCATTTTCTCACGAAGCTTTTTGATAGAAAAGCCAAGATTTTTCTGAGATTTAAGCACAATGAAATCGTAATAAAGGCGTATGATATCATCAGCCTCATAGCCTTTCATCATATCAATAAGCAGGCTGATATTGACCTTATTGCCCTGGATAAAGCCCTTGTTTATAGAATCAAATCTCTCATCTACAAGATAGTCAAGAGTTTCTCTGTATTCGGAATCAATAATGTCAATAAAGCTGTAAAGGTCTTCATCAAGCTTACTTGACTTATCATGAAAAACACACTGTCTTATCTGTCCCACAATTGCAAGCATATGATAAACACGCTTTTTGTAAGCTTGCGAAACTCTTGTATCCTTTGTCTTTGGCTCTTCAAGACCGAAATAGCCAAGGCGCTTAGTTTTCAGCAGGACATTGAACTTGCTAAGGCTTTTTCTGACATTCGCTTTCTTATCATCAGATAAACTGCTGTTATCAGGGTCAATAAAAACATCATAAATATTATTTGTGGAAAGATACCCAATAAAATCGTCATGACTTTCTGAACCCTTTACACCGAGCATATTGTTCAGCGCATAAACGATATTCGTTACATACACCGCAAGTATCTTTTCGATATCCAGAATGTTGTAAATAAGCTGGATATGTATATTGTCATCAAAAGTCTTGCCGAAAAAACGCTTTTCAAGCTCCGATTTAAGCCCCAGCATATCCCATCTTACAGGCGAGCTTTCACCGCTTCTGTGAGTAGGGTTTGAAGTACTTATCTCCACTCCGCTCTCAAAGCCATGCTTGCTTGAAAAAGCATTTACAAAAATACCGGACAACACAAATCTGATTCT
>UMJW01031339.1_pt1 | contig 54358 bp, 50 predicted proteins | sample 1966151 | NCBI WGS metagenome assembly UMJW01 (sample SAMEA4836160, study PRJEB28245) | human gut metagenome | biome: gut microbiome; material: fecal sample | place: Denmark | collected 2008
TTATCAAAGCGGCAGCTGTGGCGGATTATCGTCCGGATCACCCGGTCGATGAGAAAGTCAAGAAAAAAGACGGGGATGCCACTCTTACGATGGAACGCACGGAAGATATCCTTTCGTATCTGGGCGCGCACAAAAAACCGGGACAGTTTCTGTGTGGATTTTCCATGGAGACGGAACATATGCTGGAGAATTCCCGTGCAAAACTTGCAAAAAAGAATGCAGATATGATTGTGGCGAATAACCTGAAGGTAGCCGGAGCCGGATTTGGTACAGATACCAATGTTGTGACGCTGATTACGGCAGATGACTGCAGGGAACTGGAAATAATGAGCAAAGCGGATGTCGCATCAGCGATTGTGAGTGAAATTTTAAAGAAAATGTGTTAGTATTAAAATATGACAGACTTAGAAGCCTATTATAATAAATTTAATGAAGAGAAGCGTCTGGACAGCCGACACGGCAGGGTGGAATTTGTGACAAGTATGCATTATATCCATCAGTGTCTGGATGAAATTGTGAAAGAACGTGCAAAAGAGGAAATTCATATCCTTGATATCGGGGCGGGAACCGGACGATACAGCGTACCGCTGGCACAGGAAGGGTTCGATGTGACGGCCGTGGAACTGGTAAAGCATAATCTGGGACGCTTGAAACAGAAGGGTGCAGGCGTGCATGCATATCAGGGAAATGCAATGAATCTGAAAAAATTTTCCGATGATTCCTTTGACGTAACCCTGTTGTTTGGGCCGATGTATCATCTGCATGAGGAAAAGGACAAGCTTGCTGCGCTGCGGGAGGCAGTGAGGGTGACAAAACCCGGAGGCAGGATTCTCGTGGCGTATATTATGAATGAATTTTCCGTTATCACGTATGCGTTTAAGGAAAAACATATTCTGGAGGCGCTTAAGGAGGGAATGCTCACAGAGGATTATCACTGTACTTCAAAAGCCAATCCTCTGTATTCCATGGTTCGTCTGGAAGATATTGAAGCATTGGACCGGCAGGTAGAGGTCAGGCGCCGGCAGATCATAGCGGCAGACGGTGCAGCAAATTATATGCGTCCGTTTTTAAATGCGCTGACGGAAGAAGAGTTTGATGCGTTTCTGCAGTATCATCTGGCAACCTGTGAACGGATGGATCTTATGGGTGCAAGCGGTCACACGGTGGATATTCTTGTGAAAGAGGAGTCTGAAAACGTATGAAAAAATGGATATTGCCAATCCTAATGGCAGGATTTTTGCTGACGGGATGTTCTTCTCCTGCAGCAACGTCATCGGCTTTGCCCTCTTCTACGGAAAAAATCACGGAGACACAGATGACGGAAGAACCGGGTACGCTGGAAGAAACGGAAACCGGGACTGCAACTGAAACGCAGCAGGAACCGGTGATACAGACGGTAAAAATTACGGCGACAGGTGACTGTACGCTTGGGGCAACACAGACGCATGGGTATGCAGGTTCCTTTCATGAATACTATGATAAATACGGGCAGGATTATTTTTTTAAAAATATCAGAAGTATTTTTGAGCAGGATGATTTTACACTGATCAATCTGGAATGTGTGTTGTCAAATGCGACCGAGCGTGTGGAAAAAACGTGGAACTTAAAAGGAAAACCGGAGTATGTTGGTATTATGACAGACAGTTCTGTGGAGGGGGCAAGTCTGGGAAATAATCATACGTTTGATTATGGGCAGCAGGGACTTGATGATACCAGGGAAGTGTTAAATAAAGCAGGGATTATCTTCGGATTCAATGATCATGTGGATACCTATACCACGAAGGATGGTATCAAAATCGGAATTGTCTCCGCAAGCCAGTTGTCTGCAGATGAAAAACATGCCAATTATATCCGGGATGGGATTGCAGAACTTCGGGAAGAAGGAGCGGATCTGGTAATTGCCTGTTGCCACTGGGGGATAGAGGGGGATCATTATCCGAATGATTATCAGCAGAAGCTGGCACACCAGGTGATTGGCTGGGGAGCAGATCTGCTGGTCGGTACACATCCTCATGTATTGCAGGGAATGGAATTATACAACGGAAAAATGATCTGCTACAGTCTTGGAAATTTCTGCTTTGGGGGGAACAGGAATCCAAAAGACAAAGATACGGCGATCTATGAACAGACCTTTACCTTTGTGGATGGGGTATTGCAGACAGATATATCAGCCGATATGATACCATGCAGCATTTCTTCCACATCAGAAAGAAATAATTTTCAGCCTGCCATAGCAAAAGGCGACAGAAAACAGACGATTATTGATCATATGAATGAGTATTCGGAAAAGTACAGTAAAATCGGATTTGACGCAAATGGCAGGGTAATCATCAGGGAAGAGTAGGGAGATAATATAAAATTTTATGTGGCAAGTAAATAATAATGATAAGAGGAATCAGCACATGAATGCAAGTTTTTGGAATTATCCGTCAAAACAGAAAAGCTGGCCGATAGACGAAGAAATGGAAAGTCTCGGGGAAGTCATTCATCCACTCGATAATATTGGGGGATTTGATGTACGTCCGGGATTTTATCAGATGAATGGTGCATATCAGACAGAGGAAGGGGTAAGTTTTACCGTAAGCTCCCATGGTGCCACGAGTTGTGTCCTGCTGTTATTCCGGCCGGCGGCACAGGAACCGTATGCAAGAATCCGCATTCCGGAAAGTTATAAAATTGGAAATACGTATTCTATCCTTGTTTTTGGCTTAAAAGCAGAGGATTTTGAGTATGCCTATCAGATGGACGGTCCTGCCGATCAGGCGAGAGGGTTACTGTTTAACAGAAAACATACGCTTCTTGATCCATATGCGAAAGCTGTTACGGGTCAGAGAAACTGGGGAGAAAAACCGGAAGGCGGAAAGGATTTTGTCTACAAAGCCCGTGTGGTGCAAAGTGATTTTGACTGGGGGCGGTATCGGAATCTGAATTACAAATTTGAAGATCTGGTGATCTATGAGATGCATGTCAGGGGATTTACCAAAGATGCGTCCTCCGGCGTAAAAGGCGGGGGAACATTTGAAGGTCTGCGGCAGAAAATTCCGTATCTGAAAGATCTGGGAATCAATGCGGTAGAACTCATGCCGATTTTTGAATTTGATGAAATGGAAAGTGCCCGTGTGGTGGATGGCGTGCAGTTGTACAATTACTGGGGCTATAATACGGTTTCCTTTTTTGCCCCGAATACAAGTTATGCATTTCATCAGGAGCATAATCATGAGGGTGATGAATTAAAGCGTCTGATCCGCGAACTGAAAGAAAATGGAATTGAAGTCATTCTTGATGTGGTATTCAACCATACGGCAGAGGGAAATGAAGACGGTCCATGTTTTTGCTTTAAGGGGATTGATAACAATATTTATTATATGCTTACACCGGATGGATATTATTATAATTTCAGCGGCTGTGGCAATGTCTTAAACTGCAACCATCCGGTGGTTCGGAGGTTTATTACGGATTGTCTGCGGCACTGGGCAGTAGAGTACCGTGTGGATGGATTCCGGTTTGATCTGGCATCGATTCTGGGAAGAGATCAGAATGGTGCACCGATGGAGAATCCGCCGATTCTGGAAGCCCTTGCATTTGACTCTATTCTGGGGGATATGAAGCTGATCGCAGAAGCCTGGGATGCGGGTGGCTTGTATCAGGTTGGAAGTTTTCCGTCATGGAACCGCTGGGCCGAATGGAACGGAAGATACCGTGATGATATGAGAAGCTTTTTAAAGGGCGACAGTGGCGTCGCAGGGCGTGCAATTACACGTATCACCGGATCCTCCGACATGTATGATCCGGCAAGCCGCGGATATAGTGCATCCGTCAATTTTCTGACCTGTCATGATGGGTTCACGTTGTATGATCTGTATTCATATAATGAAAAGCATAATGAGAAAAACGGATGGAACAATACGGACGGGGATAACAACGGCCTGAGCTGGAACTGCGGGGTGGAAGGTGAGACGGATGATCCGGCGGTTATGAGCCTGCGACGCAGACTCGTGAAGAATGCATTTGCCGCGTTGTTATGCAGCCGTGGACCGGCTATGTTTTTTGCAGGGGATGAATTTTGTAATACGCAGTATGGAAATAACAACGCATACTGCCAGGATAATATTATTTCCTGGCTGGACTGGAACAGACTGGAAGAATTTCAGGAGATTCATGATTTTGCCCGTTTTATGATCCATTTCCGTGCAAAGCATCCGATTCTGCGAAGGGATACAAAGCCGGCAGTCTGCGGGTTACCTTCCGTAAGTATCCATAACGGAGAGCCGAACCGGAATTATACGGACTATAATACACATTTAATTGGAATCATGTATGCGGGAAGAAATGCCGATGATACGGATGATGATATGATCTTTTACGGAATGAATGCGTATTGGGAGCCTTTGGAGATGCGCCTGCCTTCGTTGCCGGAGTCTTATCATTGGAAACTTGTAGTAAATACTTTCTGTGAATACCAGGATGGGGCAGATTTTGAAGCCCAGACACAGGGAGATCAGACACGTGTGCGTGTTCCGGAACGTTCTACGGTAATTTTACTGGCAGAACATGATTTATAAAAAAGAGTTGGGCACCGCTCTGGAAACAGGGCGTGCTCAACTCTTTTTTTCGGTGGTATCGGGTCTGGTTGTAATTTCACTGGTTCCGATGAGGTAATCTGCAGAAACATTCAGAATCTGCACGATGGCTGCAAGATCCGCAACGGTCGGAGAACGACGACCGGTACGGTATCCGCTGATCGTGGACGGCGAAACAAACATTGCATTTGCCAGCTGGATATTGGAAATATTTTGTTTATACATAATCAGACTCAGACGGTCACCAAAATCTTTGTATTTATTTTTATCATTCGTTTTCATACAAATGATTTTATAGAAAGTTGATATAAAAAACAGAGAAAACGCGTATTGCGTTTTAATTCTTAAATAAATGGAAAAAGATTTCCAAAGAGATAAGAAATTAAATCCATCCACCGTCTAAGGCGAGAATCTGTCCATTCAGGTAACTGCTTGCTGTGGCAAGAGAATATGCCAGTGAAGCAACTTCTTCCGGGGATCCCATACGGCCGGCAGGAATTTCTTCGATGAGTGCAGAGCGTTCTTCCTCGGAGAAACAACGGTTCATATCCGTATCGATTACCCCACAGGCGATGGCATTTACCTGGATATTGCTAGGGGCAAGTTCTTTGCCCAAAGCGCGTGTAAGGGAATTGATCCCGCCTTTGCATGCAGAATAGGCAACTTCGCAGGAAGCTCCGACATTTCCCCATACAGAAGAAATATTGATGATATGTCCGGATTTGGCATGAACCATGGAAGGGATGACCTGTCTGCATGTGGAAAAGACGGATGTGAGGTTTGTCGCAACTATCCGGTTCCAGTCGGTAATATCCATGTCGGTGAGCAGACCGATATAAGAGATGCCGGCATTGTTGATTAACACATCAATCTGGCCGAAGGTATCCAGTGTTTTTTGCACCATGTCACAGATAAAAGTATAGTCTCCTACATCACCACGGAAGCAAAGCACCTGTATGGAGTAGGTTGTTTCAAGTTTTGTGGCAAGTGCCTGCAGCGTTTCATAAGAGTTATGGCAGCAAAGAGCCAGATGATAGCCTTCAGCGGCAAATCGACATGCCAGGGCTGCACCGATTCCACGGGATGCACCTGTAATCAAAGCAGTATGTTTCATTGTTCTTCTCCATTCTTTTTTTGTATTGTACCATAAATTAAAAAAATTCACTAGACAAACACCGGAGAATGTGTTACTATAATTGGGCAGTTGAAACGGCGCGTGGCTCAGCTTGGTAGAGCGCTGCGTTCGGGACGCAGAGGTCGCAGGTTCAAATCCTGTCGCGCCGACGATACAAGGATTCCGGTACATGGGTGAGAGAATCCTTGGCAGGGGCAACCTCAGAGGCTTTTAGAGAGTTTCTGGGGTTCTTTTTTTGCCTTCAAAAGTTTTAGAAAGGCTCTATGTCAAAAAAACTGTCGCACGAATTTTCGCGCGACAGTTTTTTTTTATTCTACCGTTACAGATTTTGCCAGGTTACGTGGCTGATCCGGATTTAAGCCTTTTCCAACGGATGTGTAATATGCAATCAGCTGGAAAATTACAACAGATTCAAAAATCGTAAATTCGTCGGATACATCCGGAAGATTGATGTGTACATCACAGATAGAAGGATCTGTGATTTCTTTGTCTTTGGACAAAAGAATGACATAAGCACCACGGGCTTTTACTTCCCGGATATTGGAAATAACTTTGCTGTATACATGTTTCTGGGTAGCAGCGGCGATTACAGGAACCCCTTCACTGACCAGAGCAATGGTTCCGTGTTTTAATTCACCGGCAGCATAGGCTTCGGCATGAATATAAGAAATTTCCTTTAATTTCAAAGCACCTTCCATGCAAAGGGTATAATCGAGTCCACGACCGATAAAGAACGCGTTGTTGGCATTGATCATGCGTTTGGTCAGCTGTTCAATATCAGGAGCCTGTGCAAGAACTTCCTCGATGTAATTTGGAATTTCCTGCAGTGTTCCAATAAATGTACGTGCTTCTTCGACAGAAATCTTTTGCTGTTTCATGGCAAGTTTGCATGCAAGCAGGTAAAAAGAAGCAACCTGAACGGTGTATGCTTTTGTACTTGCAACAGCGATTTCCGGACCGGCATGTGTATATAATACATAGCTGCTTTCACGTGCAATGCTGGAGCCTTTTACATTTACAATAGACAGTGTTTTCTTTGTATATTTATTTGCAAGGCGAAGAGCTTCCAAAGTATCAATGGTTTCTCCAGATTGGGATACAACGATCACCATGGATTTTTCATTGATTACCGGTTCTTCATAGCGGAACTCCGATGCGATTGCCACGGTAACCGGAATATGCAGGCGGTTCTGGATCATGGTTTTTCCTACCATTCCCGCGTACATTGCAGTACCACAGGCAACGATTGTAATGTCGCTTACATTTTCAAAGAAGGAATCCGCAATGGCATCTTCCGAAAAATCCGGAAGCATATCTTTGATACGTGGGGTAATGGTTCTTGTGATGGCAGCCGGCTGTTCATGAATTTCTTTGATCATGAAATGCGGATAACCATCTTTCTGGGCTGCGGTAACATCCCAGTTTACTTCCATATATTCCGGTTCTACGGAATGACCGTCTAAATCCTCTAACGTAATGCCGTCCGCAGTCATAGTTAAAATATGATATTCCGGCACGATGAAATAACGCTTGTTGTATGCGATAAAAGCAGTCAGGTCAGATGCAATAAAAGCACCGTCATCACAGTATGTTGCAACCATAGGGCTGACATTTCTTACCGCATAAATTTCACCCGGATGATCCTTGAACAGAACGCAGAAGGCAAAGGAACCTTCAATTTCGGCTACTGCTTTGCGCAGAGCTTCTTTTGGATCTCCTTCGTAGAGTTTATTGATCAATGCGGCGGCAACTTCGGTATCCGTCTCGGAAATCAGTTCATCCGTCAGATCGTATTTGGTGGCGAGATCATGATAGTTCTCGATGATACCATTGTGGATCAATGCAACCTGTCCGACCTTATGAGGGTGTGCATTGGCATTGGTAACGCCACCATGGGTTGCCCAGCGGGTGTGGCCGATTCCACACGTAGAATTGTTATCATCATCGCAGATGGCACGAAGATCTTTTACTTTTCCGACAGTTTTCCGAAGTGAAATTTTTCCGGTATCTTTAAAGTACGCAATTCCCGCACTGTCATATCCACGGTACTCAAGGCTTGCAAGTCCTGTCAATAAGACATCCTGGGCTTTTAATTTACCTGTAAATCCAATAATTCCACACATAATTGAAATCTCCTTTTTCTCATATAATTTTATGATCCCGATATTGTTTTCGTTCATCAGAATATTTTTCATTGTGCATTATGTGGTAACACGTAAGTGTTATCACCTATGCCAATTGCTTCGCGTAAGCAAATTCTCATGCAATTGGCTCCATCGGGGTACGAATCCTTTGTTCGGGTGTTACCATCCTGTTTGTGATTCGTATGCGCAGCCCCATTCCTGCGTTCAGGCATCCGCCGAATCTTCGATCACCTGAATCCTCGTTAACCCTTGTGGTACAGCGAAAGCTGTATCACAGGGTACATGGCGCTAAAGTTTTTAACTTTTCGAAATCTGTTTCTCCTTTCTATAACAGACACCCCCATCTTAACATAAACACCGGGGTTCTCACAACCGAAAATATCCACAGAGATTTACAGTAATTGCATAAATTTTTCACGTTACTTACAATCTTAAAAAAATTTATACATCTTTGCCTCTGGTATGATATGATTAATTCCAAATGAAAAACATACAGGGAGGAATCTATGGACGAACAGACAAAACAAAAACGAAAAGATATCGTGGGGTGGGTGATTTACATAGCAGTTCTTCTTGCCATTATTATCACATTCCGTTGTTTTTTGATGATCGGGCGGGTGCCATCTGAGAGTATGGAACCGACACTGATGGTTCATGACTGGCTCATCGGAGACCGTCATGCATATGAGGAAGAAAAACCACAACGCGGCGATATTGTCATATTTTATCAGAAAGATGAAAATGAAACCATGGTCAAACGTGTGATCGGACTTCCGGGGGAGACGGTTTCTTTTGTCGGAGGAAAAGTATACATCAATGGGGAACCGCTGGATGAATCGGCTTATCTGGATGACACTGTCGAAACGGATTGTGGAGAAGAAGATAAAACCTTTACCGTTCCGGAGGGCTCTTATTTCATGTTGGGGGATAACCGGGAAATTTCCCTGGATGCGCGATATTGGAAACATACCTACATTACAACGGATGACATGAAGTCGAAGGAAATCCTTATCATCCCGTTTCACAGGCTTCCGTGGTTTTAACCCTTTTGTGTCTTGACACCTGACGGGCATGTGAGTATACTCTATGTAATATGTTGAATGTAACAAGAAATGTCTGTATAGAAGGGTATTTCGTGAAAAGGAGTATTTTATGTTAACGACAAGAGAACTGCAGGACGAGATCATCCGCCTGAAGAAAGAAAAGGATATCTGTATTCTGGCACATGCATATCAGAGTCATGATATCTGGGAGGTGGCTGATTATGTAGGGGATTCCTATGGGCTGAGCGTGCAGGCTGCCAAGGCAGCGCAGAGCACTGTGCTGATGTGCGGAGTCCGTTTTATGGCAGAGACGGTCAAGATTCTGTCCCCACAGAAAAGGGTATTGTTATCCAACAGCAATGCGGGATGTCCGATGGCAGAGCAGATGGATGTGGAACTGATTTCCGGGGTGAAAAAGATGTATCCGGATTATACCGTGGTAGCGTATATTAATACGACTTCCGAGTTAAAAACGATTTGTGATGTCTGTGTAACTTCCTCATCGGCAGTTCAGATTGTAAAGAATATAGAGAATAAAAATATTTTGTTTATCCCGGACTGCAATCTGGGAAAATGGGTGGCTGATCAGGTGCCGGAGAAAAATATCAAACTGCTGCAGGGGGGATGTCCAACGCATGTCCGCATGTCGAAACGGGATGTGGAAAAAGCACAAAAGGCACATCCGGACGCACTTCTTCTGGTACATCCGGAATGTCTGCCAGAGGTTTCCGAACTGGCGGATTATCGGGGAAGTACAACCGGAATCATGGACTATGCAAAGAAAAGTGATGCAAAGGAATTCATTATCGGAACCGAGAACAGTATCGTGCAGCATCTGCAGTTTGCATGTCCGGACAAGCAGTTTTATCCATTATCAAGAGACTGTGTCTGCCACAATATGAAACTGACCACACTCGGAGATGTGTACCAGTGTGTAAAGGGCACCGGCGGAGAGGAAATCAAGCTGGACGAAGAAGTGCGTATAAAAGCAAAACGCTGTATTGATACCATGCTGGAACTTGGCAATTAAAGCAGGTCAGCCTGCAAAGATGCGCGCCCTGCGGAGTCAAAGATGATGCTGTGTCTCCGCAAGGGCGCGAAAGTGTGCGGTAAACGCACACTTTATTTTTTTACCGATTTTACAAGGGAATCCAATGTAACAGTTGTGGTGGTATCACCGGCAAGGAGCGTGTACGTTTCTCCGCTGGTGAGCTTTGGACAACTGATTACAAATGGTGTTTTTTTCGTGGATATCCGGTTTCATCCGGCCCTCAAAGACTTCTGTTATCTGCCGGTACTGTGTACGGTTGAGCAGATATTTCATTTTGTATCGTTTAAAGATCATTTGATCACTCATGATGGTTCTCCTTTATTTTGATAGGATCAGTATAGCGGGGGAACTTTAAATGAACTTTAAAAGGCACACAGGTATTCTGAAAACAATTTATGAAGAAAGAAAATGAAAACTTAAGAGAATCTAAATTGACTTGCAACATAAACTTATATAAAATAAAAAGCGCGGAGATGTTCGCAGAGTTCATTTCAAACGAAGAGGAGGAATTTTATATGATATGTCCGAAGTGCGGCAGTGAAATGCCGGATGACAGTGCGTTCTGCACCAGATGTGGAGCCAGCTTACATACAGGAACACAGGAAAATCAGAATTCGCAGGGAGGACCACAGCAGGGAAATCCGCAGGGGACGCCATACGGCTACGGAAATCCACAGGGAAACAACGGAGCGTATTATGGCAATCCACAGATGAACAATGGGATGCCGTACGGGCAGCCTTATGTAGATCCAAAGGATCATTCCGCAGAATTTGACGGAAAGGATATTGCAGATCACAAACTGTTTGCAATGCTTCCATATCTTCTGGGAATTTTGGGAACCATCGTGGCACTTCTTGTGGCGAAGGATTCTCCTTATGTCGGATTTCATGTGCGTGAGGGAATCAGGATCCTTGTGTCTGAAGTTCTGCTGGGACTGATTACCGTAGTGTTCTGCTGGACCGTTGTCGTTCCGATTGCAGCAGCCGTATGTTTTATCATTTTACTGGTTGTCCGTATCATCAGTTTTGTTAACGTCTGCAATGGAAAGGCAAAGGAAGCTGCTATAGTCAGCAATTTCGGATTTTTGAAATAACTTATAAAGATCCAATGAAAAAGAGAAGAAGATTCTGCATGCTATGTAAGAATCTTCTTCTCTTTTTTGTGGAAACATGGGATGTTTAATTGAGAAGAATGGAAAAAGTCAGGGAATTTCCATCTTCACTTTTGGCAGAAATTTTCCCTTTGTGTGCGGTTACAATGGCGTAGACTACGGTAACATCTTTATACATAGAAGATAAGACGGGAACCTTAAATAAACTTAAAACATTCGTAAGTTTTGCCGTTTTACAGGACAACATATTTTTTACATTGAATTTACATTAGTCTGGTTATGCATTTTACACAGACCCGATAAGATAACAACTGTAATGAGGAACAACATGAAAGAAAGAGGAGAAAATCATGAAAAACAAACTTGTAAAAATGATGGCTTTACTGACAGCAACAACAATGGTCGCTGCAGGTGTGATGGGATGTGGTTCTGACAGCAGTGATGCAAGTGCTGATGCAAATACAGATACAACGGCATCTGATACAACTGCAAATGCAGATACAACAGATGGAGCGGATCTGAGTGGAACCGTTACACTGGCAGGAAGTACTTCCATGGAGAAACTTGCAAATGCCATGAACGAAGCATTCATGGAGAAATATCCGAACGTTTCCGCAACCGCAGAGTTTACAGGGTCCAGTGCAGGAATCGAGTCTCTTACAGCCGGCAGCGTTGATATCGGAGATGCTTCCCGTGCCCTTTCTGACGATGAGAAAAGCCAGGGTATCGTAGAGAACATTGTGGCAATTGATGGTATCGCAGTTATTACAGATACAGCAAACACAATCACAGATATTAAGTCTGAAGATCTTGCAAAAGTATATACTGGAGAGATTACAAACTGGAAAGATCTCGGCGGACCAGATGAGCAGATTGTAGTCATCGGCCGTGAGGCAGGATCTGGTACAAGAGATGCATTTGAGGAACTGATGGATGTAAAGGATTCCTGCAAATATGCACAGGAACTTGATTCTACAGGTGCTGTTTTGGCAAAGGTTGCAGCAACTCCGGGAGCAGTTGGATATGTATCCCTGGATGTGCTGGATGACACCGTAAATGGATTAAAGATCAACTCTGTAGAGCCGACAGAAGACAATATTCTTGCAGGAGACTATGTATTACAGAGACCGTTCGTAATGGCTACCAAGGGTGAGATTTCTGAGCAGAGCAAGCAGGTACAGGCATATTTCGACTTTATCAACTCTGCAGACGGACAGAATGTTATCAAGTCTGTAGGACTGATCATCCCAAACAGCAAATAATGTAAATTAAGAAACACGTAAACAGGCAAACGAGGATAAAGATATGACAGGCGGCAAAGCAACAAAGCACATCGTGGAAACGATTGCAAAAGTAATATTTCTTATATGCGCAGCCGTTGCCATCGTAGCAGTTCTTTCCATAACGGTTTATATGTTTGCAAAGGGCACCCCGGCACTGGCAAAGGTCGGGGTGATTGACCTGTTATTTGGAACTGTATGGCAGCCGACAGCAGCAACACCATCTTATGGCATTTTATACATTATTCTGACTTCAATTATAGGTACTGCAGTTGCAATTTTGATCGGTGTACCGATTGGAATTCTGACAGCGGTATTTATCACGGAAGTAGCCAACAAAAAGCTGGCAGCAATTGTTCAGCCAGCGGTAGAACTACTGGCTGCGATTCCGTCTGTAATCTACGGATTGTTGGGGCTTATGGTTTTAAATCCATTGATGTACCGTTTGGAAAAGCGGGTATTTGCAGGCAGCACCACCCATCAGTTTACCGGTGGTTCCAATCTGCTTTCTGCGATTATTGTGCTGGCAATTATGATTCTGCCAACCGTGATAAACATCAGTGTTTCTTCGATCCGTGCAGTACCCGGACATTTAAAGTCGGCTTCTCTTGCACTTGGGGCAACACATATCCAGACGATATTTAAAGTGATGATCCCGGCAGCAAGATCTGGTATTATGACAGGTGTAGTGCTTGGAATCGGACGTGCGCTCGGAGAGGCTATGGCGATCAATATGGTTGCCGGAGGTTCTGTAAATCTGCCGTTCCCATTCAATTCGGTACGTTTCCTGACGACACAGATCGTCAGCGAGATGAGTTATGCGGAAGGGCTTCACCGGGAAGTACTCTTTACCGTAGGTCTGGTACTGTTTATCTTTATTATGATCATCAATCTGGTGCTTGCGCAGGTCGAGAAGAAAGGAGCCGTTGAAAAATGACAGGAAGTAATACAAGTATTCGTACGAAAACCAGACATCCGGCGGATTTCTTTACTTATGTTGCCATCTATGTGTGTGCAATTCTTTCCGTTGCGCTGCTTCTCGGAATCATTGTGTATGTATTTGTCAAAGGTATCCGGAGCGTTAACTGGGAATTCCTTACCAGTGTCACTTCGGTGTTAAAAGGAACAACCGGTATTGCGGGAAATATTGTAAATACGCTTTATATCATAATTGTAACCATGCTGATTGCTACCCCAATCGGTGTCGGGGCAGCGGTTTATCTGAATGAGTACGCAAAACCGGGAAAACTGGTCAGCATGATTGAGTTCGCAACCGAGACGCTGGCAGGTATTCCGTCCATTATTTTTGGTCTGTTTGGTATGATGTTTTTCGGACAGACACTTCATCTGAAATATTCCATCCTGACAGGTTCCTTTACTCTGACGCTGATGGTGCTTCCACTGATTACACGTAATACACAGGAAGCATTAAAAACAGTTCCGGACAGTTACCGCAGCGGTGCCATCGGTCTGGGAGCCGGAAAGTGGCATATGATAAGGACTATTTTACTGCCGTCAGCGATGCCGGGAATCATCACCGGTGTTATTCTTGCCATCGGACGAATTGTCGGTGAGTCAGCAGCACTGTTGTTTACAGCGGGAAGCTCGGGCCTCCTCCCGAAGAGCTTTGCCGATCTGTTTGCAAAGGCGAAAATGCCGGCCGGAACTCTTACCATTCAGCTTTACCTGAGTGCGACTAAGGGTGAATTCGGAGTGGCATTCGGTATTGCAGTGGTTCTGCTGATGATTGTTCTTGGCATTAACCTGCTTACCAAAGCACTGGCAAAGAAATTTGATGTCAACCGCAGATAAATAAATATATATATATAAAGAAATCCTTCGGAAAACCGCTTCCGAAGGATTTTTGCGTATTTTTGAAAAGCTATGCGCTGGTAGGCATGGGAACATGCGTCAGGTTCTGCCGCACCTCCTGAAACTGTTCCGGAATATCTTCTATAGGCATGTTTTGCAGTACATCGGTGGTGCCGGCTTTTAATGCGGTTTCGTAATACCAGCATTTATAATCCAGGGTATTAAGTGTCTGCTGCAGGGAAGCCATCTTTGTAATTGCTTTTTCTTGGATTATAAATTTCTCTGTGAAATCAGTCAATGGCTGTTTTACGGGTTTCTTAGAAAATAATAAAGGAAGAAAAGGTGCCTGAAAATATTTAACAGAAAATCCGGGAATACTTATGAATGACAATCATTACGGAAACCGTAATAAACCAATTTCATAAAGGAGGAAGAAATGACGGAACCGGATACTATAAAATTATTGAGAGAATGTGATGCGGGAATCAAGATGGGAACGGCATCCATCGGGGAGGTCCTCGAAAAAACCACCAATGAAAAATTAAAAAAACTGCTGGAAATATGTAAAGAAGGGCATGAAAAACTGAAAGAAGAAATTCAGAATAAACTCGAACAATGTCACGATACGGGAAAAGATCCAAATCCGATGGCACAGGGAATGTCCTGGATGAAAACAAATGTAAAACTTGCCATGGATGAATCGGATGCAACGATCGCAGATCTGATAACGGACGGCTGTAACATGGGAGTAAAATCTTTAAGCCGTTATCTGAACCAGTATCAGGCTGCAGATGAGGAAACAAAGGATATTGCAAAGAAATTGATAAAACAGGAAGAAGAATTAAGCATTCATATGCGGTCATTCTTATAATTTAGGTTGAATTTTGTATAAAAGCACACTATAATATATAGAGTTTATATATTAAAAAGAAGGATGTGAAGTGATGAAACTAGGAAATCCTAAGACAAATGCGGACGTCCAAATGTCGGAAGCATTTGTCACAAGTGTGTTTTTGGCACTGTCCGGAGGTTTTCAGGATGCGTATACATACTTTACGCGTGAGGAAGTATTTTCCAACGCACAGACGGGAAATATTGTTTTGATGAGTACGCACCTGATGATGGGAGAATGGCTGGATGTGTTACGATACTTATTACCGCTTCTGGCATTTGCGTCGGGCGTTTTCTTTGCAGAGAAGATTCATGTGATCTTTAAATATGCTAAGAAACTGCACTGGCGGCAGGGTGTGCTTTTGATGGAAATTGTGATTCTGTTTTTTGTTGGATTCATGCCAAAACACCTGGATCTGCTGGCTACCGTGCTGGTATCGTTTGCATGTGCAATGCAGGTACAGACGTTCCGGAAAGTAAGCGGATATTCTTATGCAAGCACAATGTGCATCGGAAATCTTCGTAGCGGAACAGAAGCATTTACCGGTTATCTGCAGACCCATGACACAGAAAAATTAAAAAAGGCACTGTATTATTTTGGCATTATTTTATTTTTCGGACTTGGGGCTGGTATTGGAGGAAATCTCTCTATCCGGTTTGGATATCATATGATCTGGGTATCGAGCGGACTGCTTCTGATCAGTTTTCTGCTCATGTTTGTGGAAAAGATGGACCGGTAAATTCATCGGAAAGATATCGGCGTGGTTTCTATGCCGATAAAATTCATGTAAAAGATACCGTTGTGGTACCTATATACCGAAAATTTAATATTTAGATACCGGAAAGTCTCTATAGATCAAAAATTGCTTCTTCAGGTACCACTTTTATGAAAAAAGCGGTATCCGGAGAAGCAATTTTTACCATATAGGTGACATGTCCAGATTTCTAGCATTAAAATTTCGAGAAAACGTCACCTTAGGCTTTAATTTTTCATCTATAGATACAGGGCCTTATCATCAATTAATTTATCGGGATGTCTTTCAATTATATTTTCTCCAACCAACAGGAAGAAATGTCCCCCTTCTTACGTCACTTAGAGAAATCTTATATTTAAAACATCAACCTGCAAATTTGGCGTATCAAGAAACTTTACATCCATTACATTGATTTTGCAAAAATTTTACATTCCCAGTCCAGTGCATTTTACAATCTCTCTTTATAATATTCATAAATCCTAAGAAATGGATAATTGCAGTGAGAGAAAACCATTGCAGATGAGGAGAGAAACATGGAAAAACGAACAAAAATTACTGTCCGTGATCTGAACCTGTATTACGGTGAAAACCATGCACTCAAGGATGTAAACATGAATATTCGTGAGAATTGCGTGACCGCTTTTATCGGACCGTCCGGATGTGGAAAATCAACATTCTTAAAAACATTAAACCGGATGAATGATCTGGTGGATGGCGTGAGAATCACAGGAGAAGTGAAACTGGATGATGAGGATATCTATGCGGAAGGCGTAGATACAACCGTTCTTCGGAAAAGAATTGGCATGGTGTTCCAGCAGCCGAACCCGTTTCCGATGAGTATTTATGACAACATTGCATATGGTCCGCGTGTACATGGAATTAAAGATAAGTCAAAACTGGATGCCATCGTTGAAGAAAGTCTGCGCGGAGCAGCTATTTTTGATGAGGTCAAGGATCGTTTAAAGAAATCCGCTCTGGGTCTTTCCGGTGGACAGCAGCAGCGTATCTGTATTGCCCGTGCACTTGCCGTACAGCCTGAGGTTCTGTTGATGGATGAGCCGACATCTGCACTGGACCCGATTTCCACATCAAAGATTGAAGAACTGATGGAGGATCTGAAAAAGAAATACACGGTAGTTGTTGTTACCCATAATATGCAGCAGGCAGTGCGTGTATCTGATGATACGGCATTTTTCCTTGTAGGAGAAATGGTTGAGTTTGGTGATACGAAAACAATTTTTTCTTATCCGAAGGATAAACGGACAGAAGATTATATTACAGGGAGGTTTGGTTAATGCGCTCAAAGTTCGACGAGCAGCTTAGACTGCTCAATCAGGAAATGATGTATATGGGAACCATGATCGAGGATTCCATCCAGAAAGCAATAGAAGCATTGATAGCTCAGAATGCGCAGCTTGCAGAAAAAATCATGAATTCAGATTCTGATGTGGATCATGAACAGAAGAAAATTGAAAACATCTGTTTTAATCTGCTGATGCAGCAACAACCGGTTGCAAGGGATCTGCGTGTGATTTCCGCAGCCATGAAGATGGTAACGGATATGGAACGAATCGGAGACCATGCAGCAGATATCTCGGAAATCACAATCATGCTTTCAAAAGAACCGTATGTGCTGAATCTGGATGACATCAAAAAGATGGCGAGTGAAACCGTAATTATGTTGATCCGCAGCATCGAAGCATATGTGGAAAAGGATATGAATAAGGCACAGGAAGTCATCAGGCATGATGATATTGTAGATGACCTGTTTGATAAAAATAAGGCAGATATCATTGAACTGATCCGGCATGATCCGGAAAAAGGCGAGCAGGCGGCGGATATGCTGATGGTTGCAAAATATTTTGAACGAATCGGAGACCACGCGACCAATATTGCAGAATGGGTTATCTTTGCATTGAATGATAAAAAAGAAATAAAAGAATCCTGACAGTAGATAGAACTTTACATAAATTTTACATAAACGATACTTTGGATTTTACATGTCGTATGCTATGATAAGAAACAGATAGAATACGTGTGAGAGGGCGGTCTTGTGCAGGCATGGCCGTCCTGCTTGATGTTGCAGAGATATATATAAAGATAGACAGAGGGAAAAGTTATGGCATTGATTTATATCGTAGAAGATGATGAAAATATCAGGGAGATTGAGACAATTGCATTGAAAAACAGCAATTACATGGTCTGCGCATTTGAAAAGGCAACTACATTTTATAAAAAACTGGAGGATATTATGCCGGATCTGGTGCTTTTGGATGTTATGCTTCCGGATGAGAGCGGGTATGATATCGTGCGTAAACTGCGGAAAAATCCTGCGACAAAGAAATTGCCGGTCATTATGGTGACGGCAAAGACCGCAGAAATGGATATGATCAAAGGTCTGGACGAAGGGGCAGATGATTATATTAAGAAGCCTTTTTCCATTATGGAACTTATTACAAGAGTAAAGGCACTGTTACGGAGGACAGAAACCGAGGATATTAAAGTCCTGCAGGTAGAAAACATTACACTGGATCATGAGCGCCACATGGTTTTTGTGGATGATAAGCCGGTGGAACTGACGTTTAAGGAATATGAACTGCTTCGTCTGCTGATGACCAATCCGAGTGTTGTATTGTCCAGAGAGGTGATTATGCGTCATGTGTGGGGAACGGAATTTGAAGGGGAATCCCGTACCGTTGATATGCATATCAAGACACTGCGGCAGAAGCTTGGAGAAGCGGGAAGCAAAATCCGTACCGTTCGAAATGTGGGATATGTGATAGAGTAAGGAGCTGTTATGAAGAAACGAATCAATTTACGGCTGATTCTGATTGCAGGTATTGCAGTGATTGTAACCATGGTCTGTATGACCGGTATTTATTATAAACTGTTTCAGGGACAGGTGCGCAAGGATCTGCAGATCAATGCAAGACTGCTTTCCGGCACGGGATTGTTTGATGATCCGGACAATACAAATGTTTCACTTTCCGAATATTATGAAGTCGGGGAAGACCTGCGTGTTACCTGGATTGCAAAGGATGGTACGGTACTTTTTGATAATGATCTGGATATTTCACAGCTTCCAAACCACAAAAACCGCCCGGAAGTAAAGAAGGCGTTGTTTCAGGGGGAGGGAGAAAGTGTCCGGCGGTCGGATACCATGCAGATGGACAATTACTATTATGCGCTCCGGTTGGAAAACGGAACGGTTATCCGTGTGGCAACACAGGCACGCAGTGTCTACAGTGTGTTCCTTGCGGCATCCCCATTTGTGATGCTGATACTGATACTGATTGTTTCCATCTGTATTGTCCTGGCACATTTTTTGACCAAACAATTGCTGCATCCGATTGAACGGCTTGCTGAAAACATGGAAGATACCATAGAAGAACCTGTATACAAAGAACTTGTGCCATTTGTAAATACGATTCGTAAACAGCATGAAAATATCCTGATGGCAGCAAAAGTACGGCAGGATTTCACGGCAAATGTATCCCATGAGCTGAAGACACCGCTTACTGCAATTTCCGGATATGCGGAGCTGATCGAAAACCATATGGTAGATCCGGAGCAGGAGACCCGCTTTGCACTGGAAATCCAGCAGAATGCGACACGGCTGCTTTCTCTTATCAATGATATCATCCGGCTTTCTGAGCTGGACAGCGGTGAAGATAATCTGCTGTGTTTTGAACAGGTAGATCTGGATGAGGTAGCCGGTACCTGTGTGAAAAATCTGCAGATGAATGCACAGAAACGGAATGTAACGCTGTATTATGAAGGCGTGTCCTGTATGTTGCGGGCAGATAGGGGCATGATTTCGGAACTTGTGGAAAATCTGTGTCAGAATGCGATCCGTTATAATAATGAAGGTGGTGAGGTGCACGTGCGTGTGTACTATGAAAAAGGACAGCCGATGCTTTCTGTGTCAGACAATGGTATCGGGATTCCAAAAGACCAGCAGGAACGTATTTTTGAGCGGTTTTACCGTGTTGATAAAAGCAGATCCAAACAGACCGGTGGTACGGGACTGGGACTTGCTATCGTCAAGCATATTGTGGAACTGCATGATGCGGTACTTCATTTGGAAAGTGAGCCGGGAAAAGGAACAACGATCACAGTAGCTTTTTAGCTGCATACAGGGGACTTTGGTTTACAAAGTCCCTTTTTTCGTGTAATATAGGTAAAATAAATAGGAAGAGAAAAGAAAGAGGCGAGATACAATGTATCAGGAAATATCACAGTTACTGATGTATGGAGATTTGGACGAGGATTCCATCCTTGCACAGATGGGAGAAGTATTCGGGAAATATGAGACCGGTGAATATAATAAAACCGGACTTGTCCGCGATATCAATACGCAGGTAAAACGGATTTTAAAAGTGGCAACAGATTATGGATTTGATGATAATCTGTGGCATAATTATCTGACATTTTTCCTTATGATGAGTGAAAATCCTTTCAGCATGACCTGTGAAAAGGTGGGAGCCAGCGATGGAAGTGTCAATGAACTGGTGGAAAATGATTTCCGTATTTTTAAAGATTTGTTTGACTATGATTTCGGACCAATCGAAAAAGATCTGGGAATCAACTGTTTCAGCCAGATTTCCAATTATAAGGCCATCCATAAAAAGGATCTGATGTACAACAAAAATGTCAGCGAAAAAGTCCGCTCTTTAAGCAAAAAACTGGAGGCGGCAAAGGATGAAAAAGAATTCTTTGATGCAGTGACTGGTTTTTATAAAGACTACGGTGTTGGAATGTTTGGTCTTAACAAAGCATTCCGGATTGATGATACACCGCAGGGAAGCTTTACATTCCGTGCAATCAACAATATGGATACCGTTATGCTGGACGATCTGGTCGGATATGAGATTCAGAAAAAGAAGCTGGTAGACAATACGGAAGCGTTTGTACAGGGAAAGAAAGCAAACAATGTATTGCTGTTTGGTGACAGTGGTACCGGTAAATCTACCAGTATCAAAGCCATTGTCAACCAGTATTACAAAGACGGCCTGCGTATGATTGAAATCTACAAGCATCAGTTTAAGTATCTGTCCGAAATCATTGCAGAGATCAAAAACCGAAACTATCGTTTTATCATCTATATGGATGATCTTTCTTTCGAGGAATTTGAGATTGAGTATAAGTTCTTAAAAGCTGTTATCGAGGGCGGTGTGGAAACCAAACCGGAAAATATTCTGATTTATGCAACTTCCAACCGGCGGCATCTGATCAAAGAGAGCTGGAATGACCGAAACGATCAGGATAATTCCAATGATCGTCACCATTCCGATACGGTTGAAGAGAAACTTTCTCTGGTGAACCGCTTTGGTGTGACCATTAATTACTCGAAGCCGACACAGAAAGAATACTTTGATATTGTTTTGCATCTGGCAAGACGTGCAGGGGTTACCTTACCGGATGAGGAACTCCGTGCAGAGGCCAACAAGTGGGAATTGAGTCATGGAGGCATTTCCGGACGTACGGCAGAGCAGTTTGTCAGCTATCTTGCTTCCCAGCCGGATGCATTTAAATAAAAGGAGAAAACATGTTATATCAGATCTGCCATGGAGCAGTCTCTTTTGCCGATGAAGAGATTCTGCATGACATCAATTTTGAAATCAGAAATACGGAAAAAATTGCAGTCGTCGGGCGGAACGGCTGCGGCAAAACCACGCTCTTAAAGCTGATCCACGGGGATGTGGAGCTGGACAAAAGAGACAGTGATGAGGATATTTTTATTGCAAAAGCAGGCAATCCGCAGATCGGTTACTTAAAACAGATTGCGTTTGAAGATCCTTTCGTTACGCTTGAGCAGGAAGTGCGTAAAGTCTTTGCTCCGATGGAGCGCCGGAAAAAAGAACTGGAAGCTGCGGCACAGGCACTTGAGATTGATTATTCCGAAGAGGCCGTGACACGTTATACCGCAATGGAAGAAAAATTCAAGGAAGACGGCGGATACTATTTTGAAAAAGAGTATGATGTAATCATCCGTAAGTTCGGCTTTTCCGAGGAAGAGCGAAAGAAACCGCTGTCCGAGTTTTCCGGTGGACAGCAGACAAAGATTGCCTTTATCAAGCTGCTTTTGAGCAAGCCGGATATTCTGCTTCTGGATGAGCCGACGAACCATCTGGATATCACAACGATCGAGTGGCTGGAGACGTATCTGAAAAATTATCCGAAGGCTGTGGTTGTGGTATCACATGACCGTATGTTTCTGGACAATGTGGTGGACGTGGTGTACGAGATTGAGTACGGCACAGCGACCCGTTATCCGGGCAATTACTCCAATTTCATGGAGCGGAAAAAAGAAAACTACAATAAGATGATGAAAGATTACAATGCGCAGCAGAAAGAAATTGCACGATTGCAGCGCATTGTTGACCGGTTTAAAAATAAACCAACCAAGGTGTCCATGGCGCATTCCAAGGAGAAAGCCATTGAACATATGGTAAAACTCGAAGCTCCGGATCGTTTCGATACCCGGACATTCCATGCAAATTTCCAGCCGGACAAAGAGACTGGAAATGATGTGCTTTTGGTAACAAATCTTGCGATTGGATATGACCATCCGCTTTCTACGGTCAGTTTTGATCTGAAAAAAGGGGAAAAGCTGGGAATCCTCGGTGGAAATGGTCTGGGGAAATCGACACTTTTAAAAACCCTGGTGGGACAGCTTGCCCCGCTGGCCGGAGAGTACAATTTTGGAACAAATGTGCAGATTGGTTATTTTGACCAGCAGATGGCGATGTATTCGAGCCGGAAGACGGTGCTGGATGATTTCTGGGATGAGTTCCCGAATCTGACCGAGACAGAAGCGCGGAATGCGCTCGGCGCCTTTATGTTTACCGGGGAGGATGTATTTAAAAATATTGATATGCTTTCCGGTGGGGAGAAGGTGCGTCTGGCACTGTGTAAGATCTTAAAGCGTCGACCGAATGTGCTGGTGCTGGATGAGCCAACCAACCATATGGATATTGTGGGAAAAGAAACGCTTGAGAGTATGTTAAAAGATTTCTCCGGCACGCTGATCTTCGTATCGCATGACCGATATTTTGTGCGCAAGGTAGCAAACCGTCTGCTTGTTTTTGAGGACGGCACGACACATCTGTATCAGTTTGGTTACGAGGAATATCAGGAAAAACTGGATCGTGAAGCGGCAGAATCCGGGGATGATTATCGTAAAAATCCTGCAGCGTTAGGCGGTGCAATCAGCCAGAACGGTGGCACTCAGCAGAGCAAAGGCACACAGGAAACCGGTGGTAAGAAAGCGTATTACAATCCGGGCAAGGAGCGCTCGAAAATTGAAAAAAAAGTGAAGAAGGCCGAGGAAGAACTGGCAGTCAAAGAGGAGAAGCTGGACGCTTTAAAACAGGAACTGCTGCGGCCGGAATATCAGTCCAGCTATTCCAAGCTGACAGAGATTCAGGGCGAAATCGATGCGTTGGAGGAAGAAATCATGGCAGATATGGAAAACTGGGAGGAACTTTCCCAGCAGCTTGAGGAGCTGGAAGGCTAGAGACATGGTTTCTATAGGCAGAAATATGATGTAAGATATTGCGTGGTCTCTTATAGAAGCAAAAACATGGAAAAGGATACCATGGTGGTTTCTATAGAAGTAAAAACATGAAAAGGATACCACGGTAGTCTCTATAGAAGCAAAAACATGAAAAAAGATACCACGGTGGTCTCTATAGTAAAAAAATTGATGAGCAGGATACCGTTTAGTCTCCATATTAGAAAAATTCATCAAAAGATACCGCTTTTGGGCAAAAAGCGGTATCTTTTGATGTGATTTTAGACTATAGGTGACAAACATCTGATTTGAAGCGTGAAATAAGGCAAAAATGTCACCTGAGCAAGTAATTTTAATACTATAGATACCAGCGTGCCTTCAAATATAGATAATGTTGCAAAAGATAGAAATGAATTACCGATTTTCAGTTGCTATTGATATGCCCCAATGCGACAGTACCTTTAGAAATAATTTGTTATTGAAACTGGCAGTCGAAATGAAATTGTAATAGTCGCTGGATCTGCTCAGTGGAAAGTGGCTGCTTTTGCGTTTCATAGGACACAAGCAGTTTATCATTTGGATAAATCCCATATTTCATATACAAAGAAATTTTATCTGATGCATTTTTCACATACTCGGATTTATCCATCATTCCAAAGTGTTCCCAATAAAATATTTCTCCGGTTTCAGGGTGACGAATCGTAAAATCGGGGAAAAGTGTAATACTGCCGAGTTTTAATTCACACTCATAGCGATAAGGAATTTTTTGCACATAAAGGCTCATGGCAATCATAGCTTCTGATTTGGAACGCATAAATTCATTTTTGCATGTTTTATGTTTTAATTGTTCCGGATAATTTTTGTTTTTGTTATATGGAGATGATTCCCAGGTTTGAAGTTCCTGGGATACTGGCTGAAAATGTTCTGCCAGCAGTGAATGATAAGCACTATCATAAGTGAGTAATTGTTCTGCTTTGCCACTGTTATAACTGTCATGACGGAAATAATAAGCTAAAGCATCTAAATTAGTTTGATATTCCTTTTGCTTTTCCAGAAGATAACGTCGGATAGCAAGCTGAGAGGCATAAGGTTTCTGGTCTTTGGGAATATAGGTTTTGGTATGCCCATCACTGCGATACCATTTGGTTCGATTACCACATCTGGTGCAGATCAGTTTCCCTTCGGGAAGCTGTTGTAACTGTTTTTGAATGTCTGTCAGCTTTTGCTGCAGCTGTTTCTGTTGCAAAAGCATAGTTTCATAAAATGATATAAAAAACACCCCTTCCATATAGATTTATTTTATTAAAACATATGTGTGTAAATTGGTAAAGCATTTTTGCACTTTAATTTGTAATTTAAGAAGATAATCTGAAACTTTTCCGGGCATCCGAACGTCTAATAAACAGAAAGGGGCAAAAGAGAGCATGAAATATCCGGATATAAGCAAAGCTGTCGAACAGGAAATTCTGGCTTCTTATGATAAACTTTACCGGCTTGCATTTTCATACGTGAAAAATGAGCAGGACGCTATGGACGTTGTGCAGGAGAGCGTATACAAAGCCATGAAAAATGCCAGTCAGATCAAAGAGAAAAAATATATCAAAACATGGCTGTGGCGTATTGTGATTAACACGGCGGTAGATGCAACCCGGCGTCAGTCAAGGTTCGTGAGCGATGATCAGGTTCAGGAGGAAGGACAGGAGGATCGCTATGAGGACACGGATATCATGGCTGCGCTTGATACGCTCGAGGAAAAAGAGCGTAAGGTGATCATGCTGAAAGTTTTTGAAGAGTGGACAATCCGCGAAATTGCGGATTGTCTGCATGAAAATCCGAATACGGTGAAATCAATGCTTTATCGCGGCCTGAAAAAATTAAGGGGAAAAGTGGAGGCAGAGATGGTATGAGCAGATTAGATGATATCAAAGGGGCATATGATAACATTCAAGTGCCAGTGGAATTAAAAGAACGTGTGCTGCAAAGCATGGAACGCGGCAAAAAGGATGCGTGTGGAGAAAAAAAAGAATCCGGAAAAGCGTTTGCCGGAAAAAGTGAACGGAATCAAAAGAAAGGTCACCTGCTTCCGTTTGTCCGCGTGGCAGAAGCAGTGGCGGCAGCAGTTGCAGTGCTGGTCATCAGTGTCAATGTCAGTCCAACAGTGGCTAATGCAATGGAACAGGTGCCGGTACTTGGTGCGATTGTTAAAATCGTGAATTTTACCACGTATTCGGATAAGCAGGAAAAAAAGCAGATGGAAGCAACGGTCAGGGTGCCGGAAGTAAAAGTCATCGGAACAGATGGAAAACCACTGACAAGAGAATCAAAGGAGTTAAATGCAGCGGTATCCGGATATCTGGACAAAATCATTCAGAGGTACAAGAAAGATGTGGCAGCTGTCAGTGACGGAGAGGAAGGACATGAGGAAATCACTTCGGATTACCGGATTGTCACAAACAATGAGCGGCTGTTTAGTCTTCGCGTGGATACGGTTATTGCCATGGGAGGTTCGGACAGTTTTACAAAGATATACAATATTGACAAAAAGACCGGAAAGATGATTACACTGAAAGATTTATTCCACGAGGGAAGTGATTATAAAAAGCGTATTTCTGACAGTATAAAAGAACAGATGCGTGCCCAGATGAAAAAGGACAGCAGTAAGGCATATTTTCTGGATGATGATCAACCGGAATGGGATTTTAAGCAGATTAAGGATGATGCGGATTTTTATATCAGCGACAATGGAGAGTTAACGTTTGTCTTTGATAAGTATGAGGTAGCTCCGGGATATATGGGTCTGGTAGAATTTTCGGTTCCGACAGAGAAGCTTTCAGATATCGTTAAGGATGGATATTTACAGTAGGATGAAAAGGCGTGCACTGCACGTCTTTTTTTATGCCCTATGTTGAAAAATGCATACCGGCATAATATGCGGCAAGAGTTTTTCGAAAATCTGTCATTCGCCTGCGGCTTATGTAAGCGTATTGTCCATTGTCCATAAGGATACGGTCATTCTGCACTTCTTTTATATGGGAAAAATTTACAAGCATACTTCGGTGTGTGACATAAAAGTACGGTTGAGAGAGCTGATCTTGCCAAAAAGCAAATGGCTGGATACAGTGATAGATACCATACAAAGTGTGTACAACAGAGTGTCGTTTTTCTGATTCGACAAAAATAATATCGCGGGTTTGAACGGGAACAAATCCGGTGGTGGTCTGAATGGTAATCCGGGAGGATTGTTCATAATATTTCACAATGGCAGCATCCATATTTCGGAAAAACCGTGCATGGTCAATTGGTTTTGTCAGATAGGCAAAGCAGCCAAAATGCATGGCGGGATCAAGAAAATCGGGATGAGAAGTGACTGCAAGAATTATGGTATAAGGGTGTGTTTTTTTTAACATATTACCTACATAGATTCCATCATGTCCTGGTAGTTCCATATCTAAAAACAACATATCAATTTCTCCGGTATCAGAAAGGACAGAGTCTCCATCCGTATAGCATACAGGAGATGGAAGTGTGAGATTATTTTTGGAAAAATAATCTTTTAACAGTTCTTGAAATTCATCTAAAAATATAGGGTTATCATCACAAATCAGAATGCGCATAGGTCACCGTTTCTTTCTGTGGATACATGGTTATGATCGTTTGGAATATATGTTCATCATCGAGGTAAGCAGTTTGTAATTCTCCATGATAAGTATCGGTAATTCTGCGGATACATTTCATACCGAAACCATGTGTGGAGACTTCTTTTTTGGTTGTCAGCCATTCATGCCGGGAATTTTGTGGTGGTCGGTTCATACATGAATTTTTCATGGTAAGCAAAATGCCATGCAAGGGAGAAAAAAGTTCCACATGGAGAGAAATCCATCCAGAAGGAACTTTATCGGCAGCCGTTACCGCGTTATCAAGCAGATTGCAGAAAAGTGCAGTCAGGTCAGTATCCGAAAGAAAGTCAATGGAGTGATTTTCAATTGCAACTTCAAATCGGATACCTTTTGCGTGGCAGGAGGTCTGATAACGAAGCAGTGTTGCGTTGAGCAGGTTATTATCACTGATTCGAATGGAGGGTGCCAACTGTTCGGAGTGTATGAGTGCCTGGATATATTGGTCAAGTTCGGTGTATCGTTTCTGCTGATTTAAGATGGAAATGGAAAGCAGATGATTCCGGATGTCGTGGATCAGTGTCCGTCGGGCAGTGTCCTGTGAAATCAGTGCGGTGTTATATTCCGCAAGATTTTGCTCTTTTTGCAGCTGAAGTTTTAATTGCAGCAGATCAGAGTTGCGTTTATTGTTGTAGTTGTAGAGTGCATAAACCAGAAATAATATGACGAGGAGCAACACTGTTGTAATAAAAATTATGCAATTGCTTAAGGAACTTTCTGGAAACTGTAAGCCAAAAATATATAACAGGATGCTGACAAACATAGAACAGAAAGTTATAGCAGCTAGAAAAAAAGAACCGTGATCGGGAGAAATGGGAGTGGTTATAGGCCATTTCTTTTGGAAGCATATCAGGATGAATACTATGCAAAGATATAATGTTTTACATAGTATAGTTGATAAAAATAACAGGTGAATGTCTGTCGACCATGTATTCCAATAATGATCTGAGAGTAAGGAGAGCAGGGAGGCTCCGGCTAATTCACCTAATGCCATTGACAGGTAAAGAACAAGCGAGTGAAAAAAAGCATATATTTTTGGAACGTCATATAAATAACTGATCAAAAACAATGGAGCAAGAATGGAGGCAATAATGTTTACATAAATATTCTGAAAATGAAAAATTCCAAATAAAAAGGAATAACACAAAGTAAATCCCAAAAACACAGAAGAATTAGATTTTTTTTGTTTAAATATACAATGACAATACTGAAAAATAATAAATGCCTCTATATAATGAGAAATTAGGTAAGCAATTTCCTTCATTTTACATTCCCTCATTTGTTTAATATTATGTAATTGAAATAAATATAAAATTAAAATAATGAAAAGTCAAGTCTAGTCTATAAAAAGTCAAAAATCGACCGCTTGTGTATGAAAATCGACCGTTTGTGCATATAGGCTTTTCTTTTTGGTGTCATACGATATAGTGAGGATAGCAGTTAATATATGCTTGGGAGGAGTTTAGTGGAATGAGTGTAAGTGGAATTGGAACCAGCAGTACATATTTATATGATGCAACAACGGGAAAGCTGTCAACAAAAGATGGAACAAAAAATAATTTTGTAGATTATTTTAATGGTGATTCTTCAGAAGAAACGCTTGAAGATTTAAATGGATTTGATAAAAATAATAAGTATGAACTGCAGGAACTTTTTTGGTTGTTTCGTGATGGATATATTGGGAAAAATGTGCAAAAGGATGACTCAGGAAAGTATGAAATCACTGCAGAAATTGAAGATACCGTGACTTCAAATTTTTATATCAACGGTACAAAGGTTTTTACAGCATACAGACCGGTGACCTATACAGATAAAGAAATCAAAATGTTTTCAGATTTGCATCAGCCATACCGGACGCATACATCGAAAGCATATGATCCAACCGATAACAGTATCAATATTGCGGTAGGAGATGTGTTTGATCTTGGAAATGGATATCGTATTACGGTAAAAAATGATTGTATGGACGGAGAAGGGTATGGAAGATCAAAGGAAGATGATGAAAAAATGGAACAGTTGCGGTATGGCATGAACGCACTTATGCGTTTTGCGGATCAGCAATGTTTTTCTAGTTTGATCAGTGAAGAATGTACACCGATGGTTTTGGAGATGCTGCAGGAGATGGGAGTGGATACAAGCCGGGAATTTATTATTAATGGAACGAAGTGCTGTCTGAGAGATGGAAGAATTCGGGAGGTTGGAAATAAATACGTTGTGCCAAGTTCCATTTATCAGAAAGCACTCAAGCGATACGAAGAGGAACTGTATCGGCCATTAACAGATGAAAAAAATATAAAACATGCATAAAATTTTATAAAACTCGTTGCTTTTTTTGGTACTTATGATATAATGAAACCATGATACTTCTTGTATCAAATACACAGCAAAGGGGTTGGGCATCATGAGAATTACAATTACCGGAAGAAATATCGAACTGACAGAGGGATTAAAGGCAGCGGTAGAGGAGAAGCTTTCCAAACTGGAGAAGTTTTTCGCACCGGATACCAATGTATTTGTTACATTAAGCGTGGAGAAGGAGCGCCAGAAGATTGAGGTAACGATTCCGATTAAGGGACATGTGATTCGTTCAGAGCAGAGCAGCAATGATATGTATGTATCTATCGACTTGGTTGAGGAGGTTATCGAGCGTCAGCTTAGAAAATATCGTACCAAACTTGCGTCCAAGAAGATGAATGTAGCAGAAAATTTCAGCGAGGCATTTATTGACAGTGATGCAGATGAGGATGAGGAGATCAAGATCGTGCGTACCAAGAGATTTGGTATGAAGCCAATGTATCCGGAGGATGCATGTGTGCAGATGGAACTGACCGGACACGATTTCTTCGTATTCCGCAATGCAGAGACAGACGAGGTCAATGTCGTATACAAGAGAAAAGGAAATACATTTGGTCTGATCGAGCCGGAGTGCTAGTTCATAGAAACCGGAGGGCATCCATTGGATGCCCTTTTTTTGTGTAAAATGCATTATTTATACAGTAATAATTTGTGTAAAAAGCATACGCGAATCGCGTCTTTACATCAAATATGTAATAAGATATGATTACATATAGAAACTGACATTGGGGGTTGGTTTTTGATACAAATTCGGGTAGGAAAACAAAAGAAAAAGGAGAAGAAGAAAATTTATACAGAAAATAAAATTGGGCGCTACGTGCAGTTCCTCATAGAGCGGGAAGATTTTTTAGAACTGGTTGCCAGCTGGCTTCTTTCCATAGAGGACGAGCGCATGCAGCTGTTAAGGCAGTTTATTTTTGAAGTGGAGTTATCGGAAACCGAAGAATTAAAAAATGTTTTGTATCAATATGGGAGTTATCTCACAGAGAAAAACTATCTGGAGAGAAAGTTTTTCGAATACATGGCAGAGCTGGTGCGGAAAATGGAACAGAATCGCAGGGCAGCGGCTTTGCCGGCAGCAATAGAATAAAGGGGGAATCCTACCGGAGTTTGTGCAAAAGGAGACTGTAGTGCTGAGCAGTCTCTTTTTTTCTGTACAAGAAGTGCTGGATATTGTTAAAAAAGTGTCTAAAAGAAAATAATATCTTGTGTTAGTCAGGGGCAAACGTATATAATGATACAAAAGGTCTGATGCCGGAAAATAAAAAGGTTCCGGTATCCGAAGGATTATTATTAATGGAAAAGAGGAAAACAGATCATGGATATCATAGTATTAGCAGGTGGGCTCAGCACAGAGCGGGATGTGTCATTTAAGACAGGAAGCATGGTTGCTTCTGCATTAAAAGAAAATGGACACCGGGTGATCTTGCTGGATGTGTTCATGGGTTACAGTGATAAAGAGGAAAATCTGGACGGAATTTTTGACCGTGCGGATGAAATCAGCGTAAAAGTAGATGACATCCCGGAGGTAGCACCGGATCTGGCAGCCGTAAAAGCTTCCAGAAAGGATCAGTCCCCATGCTTTTTCGGACCGAATGTAATCCGTATGTGCCAGATGGCAGATATCGTGTTTATGGCACTGCACGGAGAAAACGGAGAGAACGGAAAGCTACAGGCAGCTTTTGATCTGCTTGGTGTAAAATATACCGGAAGTGATTATTTGAGCAGCGCGATTGCCATGAATAAAGGTATGGCAAAACAGCTGTTTGCAAGTGCGGGAATTCCTGCACCGAGAGGCATTGCCATGAAAAAAGAGAATCGTGAGGATGATGTGACAAAGCTTCCGCTGACACTTCCGTGTGTTGTAAAGCCATGCTGCGGAGGGTCCAGTATCGGCGTGACGATTGTCAGGGATGCAGCAGAGTTTAAGAAAGCACTCGATGAAGCGTTTCACTGGGAAGATGAGCTGGTCATTGAGGAATATGTCAAGGGACGTGAGTTCTCAGTTGGTGTGATTGAAGGAAAGGCACTTCCGGTCATTGAGATTGCGCCGATTCAGGGCTTCTACGATTACAAGAATAAATACAAAGCGGGCAGTGCGGTAGAGACCTGTCCGGCGGATCTGCCCGAGGAGGTTTCTGCGCAGATGCGTAAATATGCAGAGCAGGTAGCCGAAGTAATTGGACTGGATACCTATTCCCGTTCAGATTTCCTGCTGGATGAAAATAATCATATGTATTGTCTGGAGGCAAACACTCTGCCGGGGATGACACCGACAAGTCTGCTGCCACAGGAAGCTGCTGTCATTGGAATCAATTTCAATGAGCTGTGCGAGAAGCTGATTGCCATTTCCATGAAAAAGTATGAGGGATAATCATGTTTGGATGTTTTTATAAAAACGAACTGGAAAATAAAATGCCGGGGATGACAATTGAAAATATTGCAGCGGCATGTGAGGGGACGTTTGTCGGGGACCGGGACCTGGTTACGAAGGAAATTGCCGGAGCAGTGACCGACAGTCGCCAGGTACAAAAAGATTATCTGTTTATTCCGATCAAAGGGGCACGTGTGGATGGTCATGATTTTATCCCGCAGGTATTTGAAAAGGGAGCACTGGTAGTGCTTTCGGATCATGCACTGCCGGAAGAGACGGGACCCTATATTCTGGTAAGTTCCACAACAGAAGCGATGAAAAAAATTGCAGTTTTTTACCGGACACAGTTATCCTGTAAAGTGGTTGGAATTACGGGAAGTGTCGGAAAAACAAGCACCAAGGAAATGATAGCTTCCGTTTTGGAACAGCGGTATAAAGTGCTTAAGACAGAGGGAAACTTTAACAATGAGATCGGACTTCCGCTCACTATTTTTAAGATTCGCGCAAAACACGAAGTCGCGGTACTGGAAATGGGAATTTCCGATTTTGGAGAGATGCACCGTCTGGCAGCGATGGCACGGCCGGATATCGGAGTGATCACAAATATTGGTTTGTGCCATCTGGAAAATCTTGGTACAAGAGACGGAATTCTGCAGGCAAAGACAGAAATGTTTGACCATCTGCAGGTCGATGGAACCGTAATTTTAAATGGAGATGATGATAAGCTTTCCACGAAAAAAGAGGTAAACGGAAAACCGGTAATTTTTTATGGAGTGGGGGCGGATTCCGCATTTGATATCAAAAAAGATATTTATGCGACAGACATTGAAAATCATGGACTCGAAGGAATGTGTGCAAAGATCCATACGCCACAGGGCGATTTCGATGCGAAGATTCCGATTCCGGGTGAACATAATGTATACAATGCGCTGGCAGGAACTGCGGTCGGACTGCAGCTGGGACTTTCCATCCGGGAGATTGCACAGGGCATTGCATCTGTGCAGACCATTGCCGGGCGCACCAATCTGCTGCATGTAAAGGGAATGACCGTGATCGATGACTGTTACAATGCAAATCCGGTATCCATGAAAGCATCTATCGACGTGCTGGCACATACGTCGGGCAGACGGATTGCGGTGCTTGGCGATATGGGCGAACTTGGAGCAGAGGAAAAGGAACTTCACAGAAGTATCGGAAAGGCAGTTGCCGCTTCCGGGATTGATGCATTGTTCTGTGCGGGTACACTTGCGGAGGAATATGCCAGCGAGGCAAAAGCAAATCCAGAGTGTGAGGTACATTATAAGAAAACCCGTGAAGAGATGACGGAGGAACTTCTGGCATATGTAAAAGAAGGAGATACCGTACTGGTTAAGGCTTCTCATTTTATGGAATTTCCAAAAGTTGTTGAGGCACTGACCAAAGAATAAATAAATTTATATAAGAAAGAAGAGGAACAAATATTATGGCAAATCCAGTAGTTACATTTACAATGGCGGACGGCAAAGTGATGAAGGCAGAGCTGTATCCGGAAGTTGCACCAAATACTGTAAATAACTTTATCAGTCTGGTAAAAAAGGGATTTTATGACGGACTGATTTTCCACCGTGTCATCAAAGGATTCATGATTCAGGGAGGAGATCCGGAAGGAACCGGTATGGGCGGCCCTGGATATGGAATCAAGGGAGAATTTGCACAGAATGGTGTCAAAAATGATCTGCGCCACACCGCAGGCGTGCTTTCCATGGCACGTTCCATGATGCCGGATTCCGCAGGAAGCCAGTTCTTTATCATGCACAAAGACGCTCCGCATCTGGATGGCGCATATGCAGCGTTCGGCAAGATTATCGAGGGACAGGATGTGGTAGATGCCATTGCAGAGACCGCTACCGATTACAGTGATCGTCCGCTGGAAGATCAGGTGATGAAAACAGTTGTTGTGGATACCTTCGGGGAAGAATATCCGGAACCGGAAACCGTGTAATATTTAGAAAGGAGAGGCAGATTCGAAAGAGTCTGCCTTTTTTGACAGGATGAAATTAAAGGCACTGGTCTATCAACAGAAAGAATGGAATCCTCTGCAATTGTCCACAGACTTTCCGGTATTTCCGGTGGAAAACATAACGGAAGAAGCGCTTGCTGTGTGGAAACTTCATGCAGAGGAAGTCCTCCTGATTACGCCGACAGATGCCGGGATTCAGGCGGCAGTCCGTGCGCATATGGCGGTGGCTGCCTATGCAGATCCGGCATTTCCGGAACAGAGTTATGCGGGCGCCTGGATGGTGATGGAAGGTTTTGAGGAAGTGGATGATGAATTTCTGGAGCGGATTTTTCAAAGATGCCATGGCCAGCCGTGGGAGATTGCGCGCACGAAACGGTGCGTGATCCGGGAATTGTCGCTGGAAGATCTTCCCGCTCTGGAAAAACTGTATCAGAAAGAAGGGGTAACATGGCGCCTGGATGCAGACGGAGAGAGGATTCCGGGATTTATTGAACCATTGTTTGCAAAGGAAAAAGAAAAAAAATATCAGCAGGCATATATTACCAATATGTACGGATACTATGGATATGGGATGTGGCTGGTTTTTGATAAAGCTTCCGGGGAACTGATCGGCAGGGCAGGACTCGAGCACCGGGAATTTCCGGATGCCGTGGAACTGGAACTGGGATATCTGATCGATCCGGACAGACAGGGACAGGGACTGGCCACGGAAGTGTGTCAGGCAATTCTTGCATTTGCCCGGGAAGAACTGGATTTTCCCAGAGTCAATGCCCTGACGGATCAAAAGAATGTGGCTTCTGTGGCACTTCTTCAGAAACTGGGATTTTACTATCTGGAGGATACAGATGTTTCCGGGAGCCGAACACAACGCTATATCTACGAGTTTTCTTAGGGGAAACCATTGCAATATGAAAAATTATAAATTATAATAATCTATTATATTATGGCATATGGAAAAAGTAGGTGAACGCATGGCAGATATTTCTACAGAAGAACTGGAACGAATTGAGCGCGAGTATCATTCGGGTTCCGACAACATTAAACCAATTCAGGAATTTTCCAAGCCGGAGGACTTGTATGACGAACTGATTGCAAGTATCCGGAAATACCATCCCTCCACGGATATCACATTAATTGAAAAGGCATATCATGTCGCTTTTGAGGCGCACAAAGGACAGGTGCGTAAATCCGGAGAGGCATATATTATCCATCCGCTCTGTGTGGCAATCATTCTGGCAGAGCTGGAACTGGACAAGGAAACCATTGCTGCGGGTCTGTTGCATGATGTGCTGGAAGATACCGTGATGACCGAAGAACAGATGCGGGAGGAATTCGGGGATGAAGTCCTTCTTCTCGTGGATGGTGTAACCAAGCTGCAGCATCTGCATCTGACGGATAATATTAAAAATCCGAAGGACAAGAATGCAGACCGTCTGGAGATGCAGGCGGAGAATCTGCGCAAGATGTTTCTTGCGATGGCGAAAGATATCCGTGTCATTATGATCAAACTGGCGGATCGTCTGCACAATATGCGTACCTTAAAATACCAGTCCAAGGAGGCACAGCAGCGGATCGCCCGTGAGACACAGGAGATTTACTGCCCGATCGCGCAGCGTCTTGGTATCAGCAAGATCAAGATTGAACTGGAAGATCTTTCTCTTAAATATCTGGAGCCGGAGGCTTACTATGATCTGGTGGAAAAGGTTGCACTGCGCAAAAATGTGCGGGATGCCTATGTACAGGGACTGGTTGTCGATGTGCGCAGGGAAATTGAAGAGGCTGGCATCAAAGCGGAGATTTCCGGACGTGCCAAGCATTTTTTCTCCATTTATAAAAAGATGGTGAACCAGAACAAGACCATTGATCAGATTTATGATCTGTTTGCCATCCGTATCATTGTGGATACCGTAAAAGACTGTTATGCGGCTCTGGGTATCATGCACGAAAAATATAAACCGATTCCGGGCCGTTTCAAAGACTATATTGCCATGCCAAAACCGAATATGTATCAGTCTTTGCATACGACACTGATCGGACCGAGCGGACAGCCGTTTGAGATCCAGATCCGTACGTTTGAGATGCACCGTACCGCAGAATACGGTATTGCGGCGCACTGGAAATACAAGGAAGTGAACAATGGGGTAACCACTTCCACGACCGTAACCGAAGAAGAAAAATTAAGCTGGCTGCGTCAGATCCTTGAGTGGCAGCGTGACATGTCGGATAATAAAGAGTTTATGACACTTTTAAAGAGTGATCTGGATCTGTTTTCCGATACGGTATTCTGTTTTACCCCGTCCGGAGATGTAAAGAACCTGCCAAACGGTTCCACACCGATTGATTTTGCGTACAGCATTCACTCTGCTGTGGGAAATAAGATGGTAGGTGCCAAAGTCAATGGCAAGCTGGTGCCGATTGACTATGTGATCCAGAACGGAGACCGGATTGAGGTCATCACTTCCCAGAACTCCAAGGGACCGAGCCGTGACTGGCTTTCCATTGTCAAGAGCACACAGGCCAAGAACAAGATCAATCAGTGGTTCCGCAGCGAATTAAAAGAAGAAAATATTCTGCACGGCAAGGAACTGATTAACAATTATGCCAAGGCAAAGGGAATCAATTTCGGAGAAATCAATAAGCCGGAATATCAGGGAAAGATTATCCGCAAATACGGGTTCCATGACTGGAATTCCTGTCTGGCAACCGTAGGACACGGAGGATTGAAAGAAAGCCAGATTGTAAACCGTATGTACGATGAATACCGCAAGGATCATCCGATTACGTTGACAGATCAGGAAGTGCTTGCGGCTGTTGGGGAGAATAAGCAGGAGGATATGCCAAAGCATTCCAAGAGCGGAATTGTGGTCAAGGGACTTTATGATGTGGCTGTGCATTTCAGTAAGTGCTGCAGCCCGGTTCCGGGAGATGAGATTGTGGGATTTGTCACCCGCGGACGTGGTGTGTCGATCCACCGTACCGACTGTGTCAATATTCTGCATTTGTCCGATATGGAGCGTGTGCGCCTGATTGAAGCTGAGTGGCAGGAGGGTGCAGACAAAGAACAGTTTGGCGAGTATCATGCGGAAATCAAGATTTTCTGTCACGACCGTTCCGGACTTCTTGTGGATATTACCAAAGTATTTACAGAGGCGGAGATCAATATTTCCGGGATTCACTCGAAGACCAGCAAGCAGGGGATCGCAACAATTGATGTGGCCTTCCAGACAAAAGGCAGGGGACAGATCACAAAAATTGTGGAAAAGATCCGACAGATTGAGAGCGTGATGGATGTGGAGCGGACGACCGGCTAAGGTTGCGCCGACAGGAGGAAGAGAATGGCAAAATTAAAAATAAATCACTATGTGGTAGGGCCGGTACAGACCAACTGCTATTTTGCAATCAATGATGAGACAAAAGAACTGATCATTATTGATCCGGGCTACAGTCCCAAGCAGCTGGCGGAGCGTGTGCGTCAGGAAGGATGTACACCGGTGGCAATTCTGCTGACACATGGACATTTTGATCATGCAACCGGAGCAGCAGATCTGGCAAAAGAATTTTCGATTCCGGTCTATGCCTATGAGACGGAAAAAGAAACGCTGGAAAATGAAGAGATGAATTTATGCCACATGACAGGGGAACACCACGTGTTCCATGCGGACATATATTTAAAGGATGAGCAGGAACTGGATCTGGCAGGATTTCATATCCGGGTACTGCACACACCGGGACATACACCGGGGGGATGCTGTTACTATTTTCCATACGAGAATGTGGTATTTTCCGGAGATACACTGTTTTGCACATCGGTAGGACGTACCGATTTTCCGGGCGGAAGCATGTCTGATATCATTCGTTCCATCAAGGAAAAGCTGATGACACTGCCGGACCGCACGACCGTTTATCCGGGACACAACGATGTAACGACTATTGAAAACGAGAGGATGTACAATCCATACTTATGATTACTGTAACATTAAACAGAACAGAATTTGAATATGATATTCATTCGCTGATTAAAGCGTTTTTCCCGAAAGAAGATGTGGAGCTTTACTATACGAAAGAAGCGCATGCGGACGAAAAAAATGTGGCGTGTACCAATCATTCTGTGGAGCAGGAAGAAGCGGGGAGTTCCCATTTTTCGATTGATTATGCGGATGACAGAATTTCCATCGCCTGGGATGACGCGCCGGATGGTCCGGTGCGGCGCACCTTTGCGGTGGATTTTTCCAATCGTACAGAGACAAAGAATGCATTGAAGGAACATCTGTACCGCCTGCTGGAGGAAGAGACGGGACAGCCGCTGCCATGGGGTACACTGACCGGTATCCGTCCGACGAAGATTCCGATGCAGATGCTTGATGAGGGAAAAACAAAAGAAGAGATTGCTTCCTATATGAAACAGACCTATCTGGCATCCGATGAGAAAATCAATCTGTCGATTGCCATTGCAGAGCGTGAGCGGGCATTGCTTTCCCGGCTGGATTATAAGAATGGATACAGTCTGTATATCGGCATACCGTTTTGCCCGAGCACTTGTCTGTACTGTTCGTTTACTTCCTATCCGCTGACTGCCTGGAAAACACAGGTTGACGCATATCTGGACGCACTGGAAAAGGAACTGGATTATGTTGCCGCAAAGAATTATCATCGCAAACTGAACTCGATCTATATCGGGGGAGGGACACCGACCACACTTGAGCCATACCAGCTGGATCGTCTGATCCGCAAGATCAGATGCAGTTTTGATCTGGGAGATTGTCTGGAATTTACGGTGGAAGCAGGACGGCCGGATTCCATCACGGAAGAAAAACTTCTGGTGCTGCGAAAGAATGGCATCAGCCGTATATCCATCAATCCGCAGACAATGAAGCAGAAAACGCTCGATCTGATCGGACGTCATCATACGGTCGAACAGACGATAGAAAGTTTTCGCATGGCAAGAAAACTGGGATTTGACAATATCAACATGGATCTGATTATGGGGCTTCCGGAAGAGGATCTTGCGGATGTGCGAAATACGATGGAGATTTTAAAAGAACTCGATCCGGATAATATCACGATCCATTCACTTGCCATCAAGCGTGCGGCACGGTTAAACATTTTCAAGGACCGCTATGAGAGCATGATGATGGTCAATACGCAGGAGCACATGGATCTGTGTGCCGAATACTGTCATCAGATGGGACTCTCTCCGTATTATCTGTACCGTCAGAAAGGAATGGCGGGAAATATGGAAAACGTGGGATATGCCAAGCCGGGCAAGGCAGGGGTGTATAACGTGTTAATCATGGAGGAACGCCAGACAATCGTTGCCTGTGGCGCAGGGGCATCTACCAAACGGGTATGGCCGCAGCCGAATGCGGATGGCACACACCGGATCGAGCGGTGTGAGAATGTCAAAGATGTCGGGCTGTATATGAAGAGGATTGATGAGATGATTGCGCGCAAGCAGCAGTTGTTCTCAGAAAAATAGCTGGATGAAATCCCCTTCCTAATTACAAAAAGAAAAGGAAAGAAAAAGATGGAATCAAAAGTAAAAGAGGCAGTTCAAAGAAAAATGTGTGGTTATAACTGTGCGCAGGCTGTGGCATGTACGTATTGTGAACAGGCAGGGCTGGATGAAGAAACAGTCAAAAATCTTACACAGGGATTTGCGGTAGGCATGGGTGGCAGTATGGAAGCAACATGCGGAGCAATCATCGGAGCAGTAAATGTATTGGGTATGATCAATAAAAATCCGCAGAAAACAATGCAGAGTGCAAGACGAATCATCAGCAGATTCAAAGAACAAAATGGTACCGTTATCTGTAAAGAACTCAAAGGTATTGCAGATGGGGTTGTCAGGAGAGAATGCATTGACTGTGTAAAGGACGCAGCAGTATTGCTGGAAGATGAATTAAAATAAATGCGTATTAACGGCATTAAGGCAGATGTGAAATGGAAACATTTACATCTGCCTTAAAATATAATCAGAAAGTAACTGATGAAACAGATCAATTTCGTGACGGGAGGGTGCGGACATTTTCTTGGACGATCTGTTACTGTTCAGAGGTAAACTTGTAACACACAGTTGTCTGATTGAAAAAGCATTTTGCAACAATCCTTGACGTATGAGGCCCCGAAACGTATAATAAATGCTGGATAAAAAGAGAAAAAAATGGAGGAAATCAAATGGCACTGAGCAAAAAGCCGGTCAACGGCATGAAAGATATATTACCTGCAGAGATGGAAATCCGTGATTATGTGACGAGCGTGATCAAAGATACCTACCGCAGCTTTGGATTTACGCCGATTGAAACCCCATGCATGGAAAATATTGCAAACCTTTCCAACAAGCAGGGCGGCGAGAACGAGAAACTGATCTTTAAAGTATTAAAGCGTGGCGAGAAGTTAAATCTCGAGACCGCAAAGGAAGAGGCGGATGTGGTCGATTTCGGTATGCGTTACGATCTGACCGTTCCGCTTTCCCGTTTCTATGCAAACCATGCCAATGATCTGCCGACACCGTTTAAGGCATTGCAGATTGGAAGCGTGTGGAGAGCCGACCGTCCGCAGCGTGGACGTTACCGTCAGTTTACCCAGTGCGATATTGATATTTTAGGTGAGCCGAGTAATCTTGCAGAGATTGAGCTGATCACTGCGACAACCACCACAATCGGCAGACTCGGATTTAAGAATTTTGAGATCCGCATCAATGAGCGCCGGATTTTAAAGGCAATGGCAGCATACAGCGGATTTGAAGAGAAGGATTACGACAGCATTTTCATCACCCTCGATAAGATGGACAAGATCGGTCTTGAAGGTGTGGCAGCAGAACTCGAGGAAGAGGGCTATGCAAAAGAGTCGATTGACAAATACTTAGAGCTGTTTGAGTTATTAAAAGACCGCAAGGATGTTGCGGAAGGTGTGGCATTCTTAAAGGACAAGCTGGGAGATTTCCTGGATCAGGAAGTGGCAGACAGTCTGACAGAGATCGCAACGGCAGTCAATGCGACAAAGAATGCAGAGTTTACACTGGTCTTTGATCCGACACTCGTGCGCGGCATGAGCTATTATACCGGAACCATTTTTGAGATCGCAATGCCGGAGCTTGGTGCAGCCTGCGGCGGCGGTGGAAGATACGACAAGATGATTGGAAAATTCACAGGCAACGATGTGCCGGCATGTGGTTTTTCCATCGGATTTGAGCGTATTATCCTGCTTCTGATGGAGAGCGGGTTCAAAATTCCGGAGCGTCCGAAGAGAGTTGCTTACTTAGTAGAAAAGAAGTATCCGGCAGAGAAACTTGTGGATGTGATGAAACAGGCAAAAGAAGCCCGCGAGAACGGACAGCAGGTATTGGTTGTCCGCATGAACAAGAACAAGAAATTCCAGAAAGAGCAGCTTTCCAAAGAAGGATACGAAGAATTTGAGGAGTTTTTTAACAAATAGAATAAGGAGAGTATAAAGGAGACAATCATGGCAGAATCAATGAAAGGCTTACACAGAAGCCACAGATGTACCGAGGTAAGCAGTGCCAACATCGGTGAAAAAGTAACCGTTATGGGCTGGGTACAGAAGAGAAGAAATTTAGGAAGTCTGATTTTTATCGACCTGCGTGACAGAAGTGGTCTGTTACAGATCGTGTTTGATGAGGAGAGTGTCGGAGCAGAGGGATTTGCAAAGGCAGGAACTTTAAGAAGTGAATATGTAGTGGCTGTTGAAGGAACGGTACAGAAGCGTTCTGCAGCAGTCAATGAAAACTTAAAGACCGGAGATATCGAAGTGATCGCAACCAGTCTTCGCATTTTATCCGAGTCACAGACACCTCCGTTTGCAATTGAGGAGAACAGCCAGACCAAAGAAGATATTCGTCTGAAATACCGTTATCTGGATCTGCGCAGACCGGACATTCAAAAGAACTTAATGCTGAAAAGCCGTGTGCTCGGACTGATGCGTCAGTTTATGGCAAACGAGGGATTTTTAGAGATCGAGACTCCGATCCTGTGCAAGTCCACACCGGAAGGTGCCAGGGATTATCTTGTGCCAAGCCGTGTGCATCCGGGAAATTTCTATGCACTGCCACAGTCTCCGCAGCTGTTCAAGCAGCTTCTGATGGCATCCGGCTATGACCGGTATTTCCAGATCGCCCGCTGCTTCCGTGACGAGGATCTGCGTGCAGACCGTCAGCCGGAGTTTACACAGGCAGATATGGAGCTTTCCTTTGTTGATATCGACGATGTCATTGATGTCAACGAGCGTCTGTTAAAATTTGTATTTAAGGAAGCCATCGGTGTGGACGTGCAGATTCCGCTGCAGCGTATGCCGTGGCAGGAAGCCATGGATCGTTTCGGTTCCGACAAGCCGGATACCCGTTTCGGTATGGAACTGGTCGATGTATCCGAGACCGTAAAGGGCTGTGGATTCGGTGTATTTACCGGTGCACTAGAAAACGGTGGTTCTGTCCGTGGTATCAATGTCGAGGGACAGGGACATATGCCGCGTAAGAAGATTGACAAGCTGGTGGAGCATGCAAAGGGCTGCGGTGCCAAGGGACTTGCTTATCTGTGCATTAACGAAGATGGCACTTACAAGTCTTCTTTCGCAAAGTTTATGACAGAAGACGAGTTAAACGCACTTGTTGCAAAGATGAACGGCAAGCCGGGCGATCTGCTTTTGTTTGCAGCAGATAAAAATAAGATCGTATGGAACGTACTGGGCGCACTTCGTTTACAGCTTGGAGAAGAACTTGGACTGATCGATGAGAACAAGTACAATTTCCTGTGGGTAACAGAATTCCCACTTCTGGAGTGGTCCGATGAAGAGAACCGTTTTATGGCAATGCATCATCCATTTACCATGCCGATGGAAGAGGACTGGGATAAGATCGACAGCGATCCGGGTGCTGTCCGCGCAAAGGCATACGATATCGTATTAAACGGTACCGAACTTGGCGGTGGTTCTGTCCGTATTCATCAGGATGACATTCAGGAAAAGATGTTTGAGGTGCTTGGATTTACCAAGGAGCGCGCACATGAGCAGTTTGGATTCCTTCTGGATGCATTCTCCTATGGTGTGCCGCCACACGCAGGACTGGCTTACGGTGTAGACCGTATGATTATGCACATGGTACATGCAGATTCCATCCGTGACGTGATTGCATTCCCGAAGGTAAAGGATGCTTCCGATCTGATGTCTGAGGCACCGGGTTCTGTGGATGAGAAACAGTTAGAAGAACTTGGTATTGCGATCGTAAAGAGTGAGGATAGCGAAGAATAATTTCTATGAAAAAATGGAAAGCAAACTGGAAAAAAATACTCATTGTACTGATCCTTATCTTGCTTTTGGTGTTTGGAATTCTGATGTATGGCAAAGTCAGTGAGCTGACCAACCAGCTTGCCTATCTGCAGGATACGACCAACATCATTCTTTCGGATGTAGGAGGAATGCAGTCAAGCATTGAAAAAACACTCGAAGAAGAGGCCAGTATGGTCGAGGATTATTCCATAGAAGTAAAGGATATGGATTTTGCCCGTCACGAGTATAAGGTGGAAGTTTCCGTGATTCCGAAAGAGTATACCGATAATACGACGATGAGCATCTATTTCGGAACAACGGAATGTCCGCTGAAAGCAGATGGTTACATGTTCAAAGGAAATATCACACTTCCGCTTAACAAAACATTCAACGGAAATGTCACGTTCCTTCTTGCAAACGGGAAAAAGAAGACAACGGAAGTGGTGGAAGACTTTGATGGTGTCAGCGGAAAATTTGAGCAGGTGTTGTCTGCGACTCTCAATGGGACTCCGGCGCTAAAAGACGGAAAGATTTCCCTGAAAGGAAAATGCACGTACACGCTGGATAATGTTGCGATGTATCACTTTAAGAGCTTTGAGCTGGCAGCATCTTTAGACGGAAAAGAAATATGTATGCAGGATCTGCTGCCGGAGATTCTGCAGGAAAAACAACAGGAGTCATCAAAGGATGCGGATCTGGTGACAACGGAACAGGCAGTTGAGGAGGATTCGCAGGATGATACCACGATTGATTCCAGTTCTGGTACGGTTACCTGTAAGATGGAATATGAGATGCCGCAACAGCAGAAAGAAGATGTAGAGCAGACCGAAGCACAAACAGCTTCGCGGCAGCAGCTGCGTATCTATCTGCGGGTTGTGACAACCGAAGGATACCGATTTGAAACAGATCTGCTGCGGGAAGATCTTGTAACAGAAGAAAATAAAAAGTCTCTCGATAAGGAAAGCGTGGATACGAAGATGTATCGAAGCGTATATGATCGAAAAGATCAGGAACTTACGATAGACTAAAAAAGAAGTACGGTCGATTTTAAGACTGTACTTCTTTTTTTGCGAGTGGGAGAGTAAAGATAAATTCTGTTCCCACGCCCTCAGTGCTGATGACATTGATATGCTCATTGTGTGCCTGAATAATTTCTTTTACAATAGCAAGTCCCAGGCCGGTTCCCCGTTTATCTTTTCCCCGGGAAAGATCCGTTTTATAAAAGCGGTCCCAGATTTTTTTGATACTTTCTGCAGGAATTCCGATTCCGGAATCTTTCACGGAAATAAGAACTTTTTCATTTTTGATGCTTGTTTCAATCTTGATTGATGCATCATTGTGGGAAAACTTTGTGGCATTGTCGATCAGGTTATAGAGAACCTGCTGGATTTTGCTCATATCACCGTGAACATATAACTTTTGTCCTGTTAAGACAAGATCAAAGGAAAGCCCTTTGGCAGAACAGGTTCCTTCAAAGGTGAGGATGGTCGTCTTTATCATGCGGTTGATATCGAAATCTGTAAGGTCAAGCATCATACCCTGGTGCTGTCCAAAACGGTTCAGATCCAGAATTCCCTGTGTCAGTTTGGTCAGACGTTCGGTTTCAAACAGGATGATGTTCAGATATTTATTCTGTAGCTCCGGTGGAATGGTTCCGTCTAACATGGCTTCGATATATCCTTTGATTGATGTCAGCGGAGAACGGAAATCGTGGGAAACATTCGAGATAAATTTTCTCTGGTCTTCTTCGAGTGTATCCAGTTCATTCGCCATATAATCCATGGTGTTGGCAAGATATCCCAGTTCATCGTTCCGGTGCATCTGTGTGCGCGGTTCAAAATTTCCTTTGGCATAACTTTCGGAAACGATTGTCAGCCGGTGCAGTGGACGGTAAAATCCATGTGCAAACAGCAAAAGGAGGAACAGTGCTGTCAGAAAAACAAATTCAATGGTATAAAAAACAATGTTCATAAAACCGTTTGCATTCTGTGTGATGGAGGACACGGTCTTATGGATCATGACATAACTGTGAATCCGGTAATTGCTGGTGATCGGAGAAAATACCGTAAGGTTTTTTTCGGAAAACGATCCGTAAAAGTTACCGGTCATATAATAACGGTTGCCAAAGTCGGAAGTGTTGAAACCTTTGAGCGTTTTATAATTGGCATTTGCTGCATCTTTGCCGACGGATTCATCGGTAGAATCAAAAAGAATATTTCCCTGATTGTCCATGATCCAGATTTGGGCAGAAAGATATTCGCCAAGACTTTGCATCTGTTTTTGAAAATCCTGCAGCGAAAAACTGTATTTATTATAATTGTCAGCATAACCCGATGCAATCTGTACAGATTCCCGGTATAGCTGCTGTGCCTCCCGGTTTTCGGCATAATGTGTGATCGCATGCTGTGTGAACGTACACAGGATGATAAAGCCGAGAACCACAAACAGGACATAGCTGAAAATGAGTTTGGGGATCAGTGTTTTTTTCATCCTTTTACCTCAAATTTGTAACCGATTCCCCAGACAGTTGCGATCGACCAGGTTTCATGGTCTTTGATCTTTTCCCGGAGACGTTTGACGTGGACATCTACTGTGCGGGTATCCCCGATGTATTCATATCCCCAGATGTGATCCAGCAGCTGTTCGCGGGTAAACACCTGGTTGGGAGAAGCTGCAAGGAAATATAACAGTTCCAGTTCTTTTGGAGGCATGTCAATCGGATGCCCATTGTACATGACCGAATAATTGGACAGATTGACGGTCAGATCCGGATATTCCACACATTTTAATTCTACAACGGACTCGGTTTTGGCAGGCTGGAAACGGCGGAGAACTGCTTTGACGCGTGCTACCAGTTCCTTGGAATCAAATGGTTTTAATATGTAATCATCCGCACCGAGCTCTAGTCCGAGTACTTTATCAAAGATTTCGCCTTTGGCGGAAAGCATGATGATCGGAACGTTGCTTTTGGTACGGATTTCCCGACAGACCTGATAGCCGTCAATGCCCGGAAGCATCAGATCAAGCAGGATCAGGTTAGGGTTATAGTGTTCAAATGCGTGCAGGGCTTCTTCCCCGTCATTGACGATTTTGGTATCATAGCATTCCTTGGTCAGATACAGGGAAATAAGTTCTGCAATATTATTGTCATCGTCCACAATCAGTATTTTCTGTTTGGACATGGAAATCCCTCCTTATTATAAAAAATCAATAGGTATTTAAACATCAAAAGCAGCAATGGTCACACCGGCACCGCCCTCAGACGGCTCTCCCATCCGGTAAGATTTCACGTACCGCTGGTTTTTCAGATGTGCCTGCACGGCATTGCGCAGTGCACCGGTTCCTTTTCCGTGAACGATCCGGACGGATGGAAGATGAGCCACATAGGCATCATCAAGATATTTATCCAGATGGGCAATGGCTTCGTCTACCGTCATACCAATCAGATTGATCTCTGTAGAAACGGATGCCGCTTTGCTCATTTTTATTTTTCCGGAAGAAGTACCTCCGTATTTTTTTGCTGCCGGAGAGGCATCTTCATCAATCAGTACCAGATCTTTGATGTTGACCAGGGAACGTAAGATTCCCATCTGGACATACAGATCCCCTTTGGCGTTTGGCAGTGTGTGCACGGTTCCCTTTAAGTTCATGGACAGTACACGCACGGAATCACCGATGCGCAGCTTTTTAGGTACTTTGTGGTTGACCGTTTCCTTTTTCTTCATGGAGAGTGCTTTTTCACTGGCACTCATTTTGTCACGTACACGGCTGCGTTCTTTTTCCATTTTGGACATAGGCGCCTGTCCCTGTCCGTACTTGTTGAAATTGCGGATGGTCTCATCGGCAAGGTCTTTGGCTTCTTTGAGAATCTGTACGGCTTCTTCATTGGCTTTGCGCAGGATCTCGTCACGGCTGTTGTCCAGACGCTCATTTTTGGCGGTCAGTTTCTTCTTTAAATCTTCAATTTCTGCTTTATATTTCTGGATTTCCAGCTGTTCTTTTTCAATGGTGATACGGCTCTGTTCCAGATTGGCAAGCATATCTTCGAAATTGACGTCGCGCTCACTCAGGCGGCCTTTGGCATCTTCAATGATATTTTCTGCCAGTCCGAGTTTGGAACTGATGGCAAACGCATTACTTTTTCCCGGAATACCGATCAGCAGACGGTAGGTAGGACTGAGCGTATCGACATCAAATTCACAGCAGGCATTTTCAACACCTTCTGTGGAGAGCGCATAAACTTTCAATTCACTGTAATGCGTGGTAGCCATGGTGACCGCTCCATACTGGTGCAGTTTGTTTAAGATGGAGATGGCAAGTGCGGCACCTTCGGTCGGATCGGTACCGGCGCAGAGTTCATCAAACAGACACAGGCTCTGGTCATCCGCCTTTTGTAAAATGCGGACGATATTGGTCATGTGGGAAGAAAACGTACTCAGGCTTTGCTCAATACTCTGTTCATCTCCGATATCTGCAAAAATTTCGTGAAAAATGGCAAGTTCCGAGCGATCTCCGGCCGGAATGTGCAGACCGGACTGTCCCATCAGAGTCAGCAGTCCCACCGTTTTTAAAGAGACGGTTTTACCACCGGTGTTTGGACCGGTCACGATCAGCTGCCGGAAATCCGCACCGAGACGTACATCAATCGGAACCACTTTCTTAGGATCTAAGAGTGGGTGGCGGCCTTTGCGGATGTTAATCCGCCCCTCTTCATTAAAGACAGGGGCAACACCGTTGTAACTTTTGGCAAGTTCGGCTTTGGCAAAAATAAAATCCAGTTCCGCAAGAACAGTATAATCCTGACGGATTCCGTTTGCGTTTTCTGCCACACGGTTGGAAAGATCTGCTAAAATGCGGTCAATTTCTTCCTGCTCTTTTAAAAACAGTTCCTTAAGTTCGTTATTTAAATTGACGACAGCCATTGGTTCAATAAATAAGGTAGAACCGCTTGAGGACTGGTCATGTACCATACCGGGAACCGAGGTTTTGGATTCGGCACGAACCGGCAGACAGTAGCGGCCGTCACGCATGGTAATCACAGCATCCTGCAGATAGCTGCGGGTGGTTGTGTTGTTCATAAGACCAGTCAGCTGTGCGTGAATGCGATCGTTCATCCCCCGGATGGATTTACGGATTTTAGAAAGTGCCGCAGAGGCGTCGTCTGCAATTTCGTCTTCCCCGACAACACAGCGGCGGATTTCATCCAAAAGGGGAGAAAGCGGCTGGATCTGTGAAAAAAGCGGTGACAGGGAATCTGTTTTTTCATCGTTGCGGTCGCTTCGGTCGTATGCTTTGACCCGCTTGGCAACTTCCAACAGAGAACAGATCATAAGGAGCTCTGTGGTATTTAAGGTGCCACCAATATCGAGACGCTTCAGGGAAGCGTTGACATTGTGAACGCCGGAAAAACTGATGCCACTTCCGCGGTACAGGCGGCTGAGTGCGTCTGCCGTAGTTTCCTGCAGATGTGCAATTTCCGCAGGATCGGTCAGGGGAACCAGTTTGTGACAGCGGTCTTTTGCCTCTTCACAGCTGGCATAATCTGCCAGACGCTCCAGTATTTTATAATATTCAAGTGTATGATAAACTTTCTGATTCATAGTGATATTCCTTTTTATATAGTATTCTCTCTTGTATTATAACGCAAAGTGCCATTTTGGAAAAGAAAAATAATGTGATTGTTGCAAGTGCATGGAAATGCGAATATAATAGTGGTTATGAGTGATAAACAGCAACCAAAGAATGCGTTTGTCAGAGAACAGATTAAGGACAAACCAAAGAATTATAAACGTATGTGGGTCCGGTTGGGGGAATCTGCTGCCTGTGGGGGTGTATTTGCGCTGGCTGTGTGTCTGGTGCTGCTTTTTATGATTCCGGTTCTGCGGCAGGAGGAAGGTTCTGTGCCGGATACCGGAGCACAGGATTCACAGCAGGCATCGGTGGAAGAAACGGAGCAGGGGTCTGAGGAAAAGGAGGAGACACAGACTCCGGAAGAGAGACAGCCGATGACGCTAGACGATTACCAACAGATTCAGACAGAGCTGTACGCCATTGGAAATACGGCAAATAAGTCCATCGTTACGATCACGGGGGTGGTCAGTGATACGGACTGGTTTAACAACTCTTATGAACGGGAAGGTCAGGGCTGTGGCACGATCATTGGAGAAAGTGGAGGTAAACTCTGGATTCTTACGGAGAAAAAAACGATTAAAGATGCTGCAAAGATCAAAGTTACCTTTATAAATGATGCGGTGGCAGAGGCAAAGCTGGTCAGATACGATGGGAATACCGGTCTTGCGGCACTTACCGTGGATCTGGAGGATCTGGAGACTTCCACGCAGAATGCCATTACCGTGATGAAAACAGCAGGCTCGAATACCATACATAAGGGGAGCATTGTGATTGCTCTTGGCAGCCCGCTTGGAACGAATTATTCGATTTTGACCGGAACCATTACGGCGACCAACAATGAAATTTCCACTCCGGACAATAATTACAGTGTATACACGACAGATATTGTTGCCAGTGAAAATGGAAGCGGTGTGCTGATCAACACGGATGGGGAACTTGTCGGTGTTGTGATGCAAAGCTATAGTGCGGCTTCTGCAAATACGCTCACTGCAGTGGAAATATCAGAACTGATGCCAGTGATTGATCTATTATTTGCGGACAAAGAGGTGCCGTATTTTGGTGTGCACATTTCTACGGTTACCCAGCATATTGCGCAAAAATACGATATTCCAAAGGGCATATATATCAAAAAAGTTGAGATAGATTCGCCTGCCATGGATGCGGGACTGCAGAGCGGGGATGTGATCCGTTCCGTTGCAGGCCAGGAGGTTGCAAGTGCAGAGCAGTTCCGGGAGGTGCTGTTGCAGCTGACACCGAAAGAAACCTATTCGGTTACGGTTATGCGGGAAGGTACTAAGGGTTATAAAAAGATTACCTGTAAATTAAAAGCAGGGGTTTTGCAGTAAAATTGGAAATAAGGAGTTATTATGAAATATATTGAATCTCTCCGAGAAGGAGAAAAAGTAAATGAAGTATATCTGTGTAAATTCAAACAGGCGGCACTGACCAAAGCCGGAAAAGCATACGACAATGTGATCCTGCAGGATAAAACAGGAACGATTGATGCCAAGATCTGGGATCCGGGTTCTGTGGGAATTGATGAGTTTGACGCGCTGGATTATGTGGCGGTTACGGGAGATGTCACCAGCTTTCAGGGAAATCTGCAGATGTCGATCCGGCGTGCACGCCGTGTTTCAGAGGAGGACATTGATCCTAAGGAGTATCTTCCTTGTACGGACAAGGATGTGGAGGAGATGTATGCCGAATTGACAGGATATATTGATTCTGTGAAAAATCCTTACCTGAACCAGCTGCTGCACAGATTTTTCGACAATCAAACATTTGCGGACCGGTTTAAATTTCATTCGGCAGCAAAGAGTGTACATCATGGATTTGTCGGGGGTCTGTTGGAACATACCGTCAGCGTGACAAGAAACTGTAATTATTTTGCGCAGAATTATCCGTTTTTGAATCGGGATCTTCTGATTACGGCGGCGATTTTCCACGATATCGGTAAATTAAAAGAGTTGTCGGCGTTTCCGGCAAATGATTATACCGATGCAGGACAGCTGCTTGGGCATATTATGATCGGTGCCGAGTGGGTAGGCGAGGGAATCCGTTCCATTGAGGGATTTCCGGTGGTTCTGGAAAATGAGTTAAAGCACTGCATTCTGGCGCACCACGGAGAACTGGAGTATGGATCTCCGAAGAAACCGGCACTGGTTGAAGCGATGGCTTTGAGCTTCGCGGACAACGTGGATGCAAAGATGGAAACCATGCGGGAGATTCTGGCAAATGTGCCGGACAATAATCTTGAGTGGCAGGGGTACAGCCGCCTGCTGGAGACAAATATCCGCAAGACAAGCAAATAAGATGAGATAAAGTCGGAGCCGAAAGATATTTTGACTCCGACTTCGCAGGTTAAAAGGATGAAAAAAAACGATTTATTTTCTTTGAAAATTACAGATATGGGAGTCGACGGGGAAGGCATCGGAAAGTACGATGGGATGACATTTTTCGTCAAGGATGCGCTGATCGGAGATGAAATCCGTGCTCGTGCCACAAAACTGAAAAAGCACTATGGATATGCCCGTGTGGAGGAAATTATCACACCATCTCCATACCGTGTAGAACCGCAATGTCCGCTCCACCGCCGCTGCGGTGGCTGTCAGATACAGGCACTTTCCTACGAGGAACAGCTTGCATACAAGGAAAACAAGGTGCGCAGTAATCTGCAGAGGATTGGTGGATTTTCCAAAGAGGAGTTAGAGCGGGTGTGTCTGCCGATCGTTGGGATGGAGCATCCTTTCCGCTACCGCAACAAGGCACAGTTTCCGGTGGGACTGGATAAAGAAGGAAAACTTGTGACCGGATTTTATGCGGCACGTACGCATGCCATCATTCCGGTGGAAGACTGTCTGCTTGGGGTAAAGGAAAATAAAGATGTGCTGTCTGCAGTAAAGGAGTGGATGTATCAGGCACAGATTCCGGCTTACGATGAGGCTGCCGGAACCGGGTTGGTGCGCCATGTTTTGATCCGCTATGGATTTACCACCGAAGAAGTGATGGTATGTCTGGTGATTAACGGAGACGGGCTGCCACAGAAAGACGCGCTCATCGAACGGCTTTCGGTGCTTCCGGGGATGACCTCTATTTCTTATAATATAAATACCGAGCGCACAAATGTTATTCTTGGAAAGCGCACGGAATGTATCTGGGGCATGCCTTATATCACGGATTATATCCATCTGCGCAATACAAATGATTTTTCTGTGAAAGATACGGCGATTGCCTATCACATTTCTCCGCAATCGTTTTATCAGGTCAATCCGGTACAGACGGAGAAACTTTATAGTACGGCGCTGGAATATGCGGGGCTGACCGGAGAAGAATCGGTATGGGATCTGTACTGTGGGATTGGAACCATTTCGTTATTTTTGTCGCAGAAGGCAAAGCAGGTATACGGAGTGGAAATTGTTCCGCAGGCGATCGAGGACGCAAAAAATAATGCTGCGTTAAATGGAATTACCAATGCACAGTTTTATGTTGGAAAAGCGGAGGAGGTACTTCCAGCGTTTTACAACAGCAATAATCTGGATGCAGGAATGCGCCATCCGGATGTGATTGTGGTAGATCCGCCTCGGAAGGGGTGCGATGAGCAGTGTTTGTCCACGATGCTTGCCATGAAGCCGCAGCGGATTGTTTATGTGAGTTGTGATTCGGCAACGCTTGCACGTGATCTGCGGATTCTGGTGGATGGCGGATATGAACTGAGAAAAGTGCGGGCGTTTGATCAGTTTGCGCATACGGGGCATGTTGAGTCGGTAGTTCTGATGCAGTATTGTGGAAAATAAGAAAAATAGGCATGTTAGACCACAAGATGTTGTGGTTTGAGGGCAAAAATTGGAGCAAAAAATGACCAGTTTTTGCCCTATTTTTTTCCACGTTTTTATAGATGCATAGAGGCAAAAAAGAGATTTTTAAGTATTTTGGGACAAAATTCAGAGAAAGGAAAAGAAACAGGGATGGAGAAAAAGCAGCACCCAAGTTACGGAATGATTCGGTTTGCAAGGTCCTCAATCGGTGGTTCAGGAACGGCATTGTTTGGAAGTTCCATCATGCATAATAATGTCATACGCCTGTCCATTTCAAAAGGCATGATGGAAAGGGAGGGCAACGAGGACTGGTTTTTGGCAGGGACAGACATCAATGACATGATCGTTGAGGTGGAGATGTCCTATACACAGTTTGCCGAAGCAATCACATCACTTAACATTGGAGAGGGGATACCGGTTACCATTACAAAAGTGAATGGGACATTCGTTGAACCATGCCCATACAGTGACAGGCAGAAAGTAATGCGCCGGGAAGTGGATGAAGCAACCCGTGACTTGGTGCGGCAACTGGAAAAGAGGTCAGAGGAGATTGAAAAACTTCTGGATGAGAAACGTGTCCTGAGCAGGGAGGAACGGAGAAATATCGTCTCGACATTGAAAAATGTACGGCAGGAGTTAAAAAGTAATATCCCCTATCTGCAGAAACTGTTTGCTGAACAGATGGATAAAACCGTGACAGAGGCGAAAGGGGAGTTTGAAACTTACCTGCAGAACAAGATGAACAGCATTGCACTTGCAGCAATTTCAGAACAGATGAAGCAGGAGGAAATCAGTTTAAACAGAAACATGATACCGGAACTGGAAGTACAGGAGGGCGGGGAAGAGGCAGGGGAGATGGAAGCGGGAATGCACATGGACATGTAAGGCGGTACTTATTTTAGAAATGAAATGGGTACCGCTATTTTTTTATCCGAAAGGAAGGGGATGAAGTGAAGCGCAGAAAAGGACATGAGATAGACTATGCAGGGAAAAAATATGTTTCACTGCATGAACTGTGCGATGACCTGGACCTGCCTTACTCTCCGCTGGCACATAAATATTACAGGACAAAAGATATTGAACAGTCGGTAGAGAGGGCAAAAAGGTAAAAGATGCACAGACCTACACCGTCTGGGGCAGGGAATATAAAAGCCTGACGGATATTGCAAAGGAGTACGGAACCAGTGCCGCCGTCATTTCAAAAAGACTGCAGGACGGAAAGACAGCCGAGGAAGCTATCGCAGAAATCATACAGAAGGAAACACTTTCTTTCTGCGGAAAGGAATTTCATGGACTGGCACAGATAGCAAACTTTTATGGAAAAGATTATTCGCTGGTCTGGGAGCGGCTCAAATATAGCATGAGCATGGAAGAGGCACTGTTTCTACCAATCAGGCAGATGAACAAGCCACAGTATGAAATAACCTACCGCGGAAAAACTTATCAAAGCAAACGGGCATTCGCAAGGGAAAATAACATCGGGATTGTCTGCATCCGTGAGATGATGGAGAACCATGGGGTGGATTTTGAAACAGCCGCGGACATCCTGCTGGAGATAAAGGAAAAGGCAGGCATCCCGGCAGAGCAGATGATAACCAGATTCCCGATGTGCATGATCCGGGGAAAGGAATACCGCACTCTGGTAGAACTGGCGGCAGAGCTTAAGATTTCGGCAGCGGCGATTAGCACCTACAAGAACAGAAACGGCTGTGGGCGAATTCTGGAAACACTCTGCCAGATGCAGAAGGAAGAGAGGGAAACCTATTTTCTGGATGGCAGGGCAGTCTCATATAAGGAGCTCATGCAGATGGGATATACTTCGGCATCGTATCAGACAGTCCCGAAAAAGAAAATTCCGTTATACCCACAGTTTGCAGGGCATGATTTTGTTACAGGCTGTGTCGATGTCGCA
>UMJW01065519.1_pt1 | contig 44413 bp, 27 predicted proteins | sample 1966151 | NCBI WGS metagenome assembly UMJW01 (sample SAMEA4836160, study PRJEB28245) | human gut metagenome | biome: gut microbiome; material: fecal sample | place: Denmark | collected 2008
TTATGTATTAAACATGTTCCCCTATCCTTCAGGAGCCGGACTACACGTAGGACACCCGCTGGGATATATCGCTTCGGACATTTACGCCCGTTACAAACGACTGCAAGGCTTCAATGTACTCAATCCGATGGGATACGACGCTTACGGCTTGCCCGCCGAGCAATATGCTATCCAGACCGGACAGCATCCGGCCATCACTACCATCAACAATATCGACCGCTACCGCGAGCAACTCGACAAAATCGGTTTCTCTTTCGACTGGAACCGTGAAATCCGTACTTGCGACCCGGAATATTACCATTGGACACAATGGGCTTTCCTAAAAATGTTCAACAGTTATTATTGCAACGACGAGCAGAAAGCACGCCCTATCGAAGAACTGGAAAAAGCCTTTGCTGTCTACGGAAACGAGGGACTGAATGCCGCTTGCAGTGAAGAAATCAGTTTCACCGCCGATGAATGGAACGCAAAAAGCGAAAAGGAAAAGCAAGAAATCCTGATGAACTACCGCATCGCTTATCTGGGCGAAACAATGGTAAACTGGTGCGCTGAATTAGGAACGGTATTGGCGAATGACGAAGTAGTGGACGGCGTCAGCGAACGCGGCGGTTTCCCCGTCATCCAAAAGAAGATGCGCCAGTGGTGTCTGCGTGTATCCGCCTACGCACAACGTTTGCTTGACGGACTGGATACTATCGACTGGACAGATTCTCTGAAAGAAACTCAAAGAAACTGGATCGGACGCTCGGAAGGTGCCGAAGTTCAATTCAAGGTAAAAGACAGTGATCTCGAATTTACAATCTTTACCACCCGCGCAGATACCATGTTCGGTGTTACCTTTATGGTGTTGGCCCCGGAAAGTGAATTGGTGGCACAATTAACCACTCCTGCACAAAAAGCGGAAGTAGACGCTTACCTCGACCGTACTAAGAAACGTACGGAACGTGAACGTATTGCCGACCGCAGCGTTACCGGTGTATTCAGTGGTTCGTATGCGATCAACCCGTTCACAGGCGAAGCAGTACCTATCTGGATCAGCGACTACGTATTGGCCGGTTACGGAACGGGAGCTATCATGGCCGTACCTGCTCACGACAGCCGCGACTACGCCTTTGCCAAGCATTTCGGATTGGAAATCCGCCCGTTGGTAGAAGGTTGTGATGTCAGCGAAGAAAGTTTCGACGCCAAAGAAGGTACCGTCTGCAACTCTCCGCGTCCGGACGTCACTCCTTACTGTGACCTCTCCCTGAACGGACTGACTATCAAAGAAGCAATTGAAAAAACCAAGAACTATGTAAAAGAACATAATCTGGGTCGCGTGAAAGTAAACTACCGTTTACGTGACGCTATCTTCTCACGTCAACGTTACTGGGGTGAACCCTTCCCGGTTTACTACAAAGACGGAATGCCTTATGTAATCGAAGAAAGCTGTCTGCCACTGGAACTTCCGGAAGTTGCCAAGTTCCTGCCTACCGAAACAGGCGAGCCTCCATTGGGACACGCTACGAAATGGGCGTGGGACACAGCGAACAAATGCGTGGTAGAAAACGAAAAGATTGATAATGTAACCGTTTTCCCATTGGAACTGAATACCATGCCGGGATTCGCCGGATCTTCCGCATATTATCTGCGCTACATGGACCCGCGCAATCATAAAGCATTGGTTGACCCGAAAATTGACCGGTACTGGAAGAATGTAGACTTATATGTAGGGGGTACCGAACATGCTACGGGACACTTGATTTATTCTCGTTTCTGGAATAAATTCCTTTATGATATGGGTGTATCCATAATGGAAGAACCATTCCAAAAATTAGTAAACCAAGGAATGATTCAGGGTCGCAGTAACTTTGTATACCGTATCAAAGATACCCATACATTCGTTTCACTGAACCTGAAAGACCAGTATGACGTTACACCGCTTCACGTAGACGTTAACATCGTATCCAATGACATTCTCGACCTGGAAGCATTCAAGGCATGGCGTCCCGAATATAAAACGGCAGAGTTTATCCTCGAAGACGGAAAATATGTCTGTGGTTGGGCGATTGAAAAGATGAGTAAGTCAATGTTCAACGTTGTCAACCCGGATATGATTGTTGAGAAATACGGTGCGGACACACTTCGTATGTACGAAATGTTCCTCGGCCCGGTAGAACAGTCCAAGCCCTGGGATACAAACGGTATCGATGGTGTACACCGCTTTATCCGCAAATTCTGGTCGCTGTTCTACAGCCGCACGGATGAATATCTGGTGACGGACGAACCGGCAACGAAGGAAGAACTGAAAAGCCTCCACAAACTTATCAAGAAGGTGACCGGTGACATTGAGCAGTTCTCTTACAATACCTCTATCAGTGCATTCATGATTTGCGTAAACGAGCTTTTCAACCTGAAATGCAGTAAGAAAGAGATTCTGGAACAACTCGTCATCACGCTTGCTCCTTTCGCTCCGCACGTTTGCGAAGAATTGTGGGACGTACTGGGACACGAAACTTCCGTATGCGACGCCCAATGGCCGGCATACAACGAAGAATATCTGAAAGAAGATACAATCAACTACACGATCTCTTTCAACGGAAAGGCACGTTTCAATATGGAATTTGCTGCAGATGAAACTTCGGACGCCATCCAGGCAGCCGTATTGGCTGACGAACGTTCACAGAAATGGATCGAAGGAAAGACTCCCAAAAAGATCATCGTCGTTCCGAAGAAGATTGTAAACGTTGTTATTTAAACAGGCATTAAGTAATAAGTATTAAGTATCACCACGGCTATGATTCAAATATATATCCGCAAGGTGAATACTTAATACTTGATACCTGATACTTTGACACCTAATACTTAAAATCAATGCATAAACTAGCAAAAGCGGGAATAATGAGAGAAGTGAAAGATTATGCTTACATCACTCTCGGACTAATCAGCTATTCTTTGGGCTGGGCGGCATTCTTACTGCCCTATCAGATAACGACCGGAGGAACTACCGGTATCAGTGCTATCATCTACTACTCAACCGGATTCCCTATCCAATGGTCATATTTCATTATCAACGCCGTTCTGATGACATTTGCTATCCGGATATTAGGCCCGCGATTCAGTATAAAAACGACGTATGCTATCTTTATGCTGACTTTCCTGCTCTGGTTGTTCCAACTACTGGTCAACAATTATGTGGAAGTACCGGACATGACAGCCGACGGTAAACCGCTACTGCTCGGTCCCGGACAGGATTTCATGGCCTGTATCATCGGTGCCGCCATGTGTGGCGTAGGTCTGGGCATTGTGTTCAACTATAACGGAAGTACGGGAGGAACAGATATTATCGCCGCCATAGTTAACAAATATAAAGATGTGACACTCGGAAGAATGATTATGATTTGCGATGTATTCATCATCAGTTCCTGTTACTTTATATTCCACGACTGGCGTCGTGTTATCTTCGGTTTCGTCACCCTGTTCATCATTGGCGTCGTGCTCGACTGGATTATCAACAGTGCACGCCAATCGGTCCAATTCTTCATTTTCTCCAAGAAGTATGACGAAATAGCCGACCGTATCATCAAAGATGCCGATCGCGGAGTAACCGTGCTCGATGGCACAGGCTGGTACAGTAAAGCCAATGTAAAAGTACTGGTAGTACTTGCCAAGAAACGCCAGTCACTCGACATCTTCCGTCTGGTGAAACGTATCGACCCGAATGCTTTTATCTCCCAAAGTTCAGTTATCGGAGTATATGGCGAAGGATTCGAAAAACTGAAAGTAAAATAACCGGTTCCAAGCTTTGATTGGCCCGATAAGTATTGAACAACCCCGTTAAAAACAAAATAAGATGATGAAACGCAAACTGGTATTTGCTACCAACAACGCTCATAAACTGGAAGAAGTAGCCGCTATCTTAGGAGACCAAATAGAACTGCTGAGCCTCAACGATATCGGTTGCCATACGGATATTCCCGAAACAGCCGAGACGCTGGAGGGAAACGCCCTGTTGAAATCGTCGTTTATCTTTAAAAACTACGGCCTGGATTGCTTTGCCGATGATACCGGACTGGAAGTAGAAGCCTTGGACGGGGCCCCCGGAGCCTATTCCGCCCGCTATGCAGGCGGCGAAGGACACGACGCCCAAGCCAATATGCTCAAACTGCTTCACGAACTGGAAGGCAAAGAAAATCGCAAAGCACAATTCCGTACTGCCATTTCGTTGATATTGGACGGAAAGGAATATCTTTTTGAAGGAGTGATAAAGGGCGAGATAATCAGAGAAAAACGGGGCGATTCGGGTTTTGGTTATGATCCCGTGTTCAAACCGGAAGGCTATGAACGGACATTCGCCGAACTGGGAAATGATGTCAAGAATAAAATCAGCCACCGTGCACTGGCTGTGCAAAAACTATGTGAATTTCTACAAAGCTAATTGTATATATCCTTTTAAAACATAAAACACAATGAAGAAAATTACTTTATTTACCTTCCTTACAATCCTATTATGTACTTCATGTGTAACGAAAAAGAAGTTCATGCTTGCAGAGTTGGCAGCTACCGCAAGCAAAGATAGTTTGCAAGGACTACTGACCGACTGCCGTAACACGGGCAACCAAATGTCGGTACAAATCAAAAACCTCATGCGTGATACAACAAAAATGGGAAACAGTATCCGCCAGTATCAAAGTATGCTGAATGTGAACATGACCGAACAGGAAAAACTGAACGCCCTGTTGAACCAGAAGAAAAACGAGTTGAACGAAAGAGAGTGTACTATCAACGAGTTGCAGCAGATGATCAATGCGCAGAATGAGAAAGTCCGGAAACTGTTGAGTAGCGTAAAAGATGCGTTATTAGGCTTCAGCAGCGATGAACTGACCGTTCGCGAAAAAGACGGAAAAGTATATGTGGCAATGTCGGATAAATTATTATTCCAATCAGGAAGCGCCCGTCTGGATAAGCGTGGTGAAGAAGCTCTTGGCAAATTGGCCGAAGTACTGAACAAACAGACGGATATTGATGTGTTTATTGAAGGACATACGGACAATAAGCCTATCAACACTGTACAATTCAAGGATAACTGGGATTTGAGTGTGATTCGTGCTACCTCCGTCGTACGTATTCTGATTAAAAACTATAACGTGAATCCTTTGCAGATACAACCGAGCGGCCGCGGCGAATATATGCCTGTCGATGACAACGAAACGGCAGAAGGCAGAAGTAAGAACCGCCGTACGGAGATTATCATGGCTCCGAAGTTAGACAAACTGTTCCAGATGCTTCAAAGCACGGAAGAGTAAAATTAAAAATTCTTATATCGAAAAAGAGGCTGACCTAACGTTAGCCTCTTTTTCGATATTTAGTGTTTCAAGCCATTAAACTATCTATTTTTTAGAAGGATGTGTCATTACCCGCGTTGAACGGATAATGACGGGGGAAACATCACTTCTTTAATGACTGGTGTCCATCAATTGGAAAAGCTTTTCCCGCCCATGCCTTTTGAGATGTCCATTCCTCGGCCGGATCACTCCAAAAAGGATGATCGGCAGGAAGACCCAAAGGCAAGAAAACGAGTGAAGTCATATATAAGCTACCATTATTAGTATAATAGTTGGCCAAATCCGGCTGATGTCCCGCAAAACCAAGTGCCAGGAATCCTTTATCATCAAAATTTCCATCTACTGAAAACATATTTCTCATCACTGCACTTAATGCACTCCGGACTTGTCCGTTAGTCAGTCCTTCAGGAAGGCCATATTTCCAGGCAGCCAATGCCAACGATTGGAATGCTCCCATACGATAGACTACGGAACGCCCGAAAGCCGGGAAGGTACCTTCCGGAGAAATAAGACGTTCGATGAAGGTATTAAAACGCTGCATACGACTGATTGCCAGCTTATAACTGATTGGGGTAGGAAAACGGTTCTTGCTGCACGTTTCCAGTATCTCGACATACATGGGATGAATAACGAAAGAATTATAATAATCCAACGAAAATTCCGCTCCGTCGGAATACCATCCGTCACTAAGATACCATTCATTTATTTTATTAAGGCCGGTAGTCAAGGCATAACCGTCAGGTTCTTCACCGACGGAAAGCAAGAAAGCCTCTACCATGTCACGAAACAGTAACCAGTTATTATAGGCAGGACGGATGACACGCACCTTCTTAAAACATTCAATATAACGTTCTTTTGTCGTATCATCCAACTGTCCCCAAGTGGCCTTAGGAGCACGGATGAAACTTTCCGCAAGATAAGCGGCATCTACCAAAAGCTGCTGATGTCCTTTCCACAGCAAATAATCCGGACTCTGCGGGTCAACAGCATTTTGATAAGCCTTCAAAGCCCACTCACGTATTTGCTTGCGTTGCTTTCCTTCTGCCGTATCATCATCAGGCAGCTCCAGCCAGGGAGAAATGCCTGCCATGAGCCGACCGAATGCTTCCATATAAGCCACCCGCTTGTCTCTTCCGTCCCACGTAGGACTCAACTCCAGTTGCATATTCTTTTGCAACTCGCCTTTACTCATATTCTCCAGAACGGGTTGCGCTATTTTATAACATAAGTCAACCCACTGTGTTCTGTCGTTCACCGGTTGATTCTTTTTCTTATCAGCGGCATTTACACTCAGGAAACAAAAAGAAATAAGAGCTAATAAAACAATTCTCATTTTCATAATCATTCTTTTTAAATGGCAGTTTTTTCAATATCCGTTTTACGTTTCAAAGCTTCCAGATAATAATAATCCGCATAGTTCAACGGAACATCCACTTCGCTGTTATGAGGAATACTACCTACACTGTGCATCAGGATAAACCGTCCGTTTTCTCCCAATTTGGCAGTATAGCTCTCTGATGCAAGCGACTCCATTATTTTGTCGGCATACGCCCGGTAAGAAGCAGCGTCCGGCAGGTCATAAGTACTCATCTCATATAAGGCGGATGCTATGACAGAAGCCGAAGAAGCATCTCGCGGGGCAGCAGGAACATCAGGCGCGTCCATATCCCAATATGGAACAAGGTCCTCCGGCATATTTTTAAGATTTTTCATAAATTCGAAAGTCTTGATTGCCTGGTCAAGGTAAGTACGATTCTTTGTTTCTCTATAACATACGGTATATCCATAGATCGCCCATGCTTGTCCTCTAGACCAAACAGATTCATCGGAATAGCCTTGAGCAGTCTGGCGATGACGTACGGTTCCGTCCTCAATACTGTAATCAATAACGTGATAACAGCTTCCGTCCGGGCGGAATTGCTCTTTCAACGTACGGTCTGCGTGCATCACCGCTACGTTATAGAAAGTAGAATCACCGGAAAGTTTGGTTGCTTCAAACAACAATTCAAGATTCATCATGTTGTCTATAATCACAGGACATTCCCAGCCCCGTTCCGACTGCCAGCTATTTCCTTTCACATCCCAGCTTTGAATCACTTGAGGCTTTTCACGAAAACGGGTACAAAGAGATTTTGCTGCTCGGATCATTACCTCCTTATAACCGGGTTTATCAATCAGGCGCAAGCCATTGCCAAAGCTGCAATTAATGATAAAACCAATATCGTGATGCCAAGTAAGATTTTGTGCTTCGCTAATAGCCTCGGTATATTTCTGGGCAAGCGGAAGCAAAGCAGTGTCGCCTGTCAGTTCATACAAATACCATACACTGCCGGGAAAAAAGCCGCTCCGCCAGTCAGCGTATCCGCAATAATAGACACCACCCTTATTATTGAGCGTCACCGGATTCAGAAATCTGCCGCTACTTTCAATAGTATCAATTTCCAATCCAATTTGAGCGTGTGCGTTTTCAATAGCTTTTTCAACCCATGTTTGTTTCTCGACAGCTCTTTGGGTGCAAGATGTGGCTACCACAAGAGCAGTACATCCTGCAAGAATAGAGTTTTTCAATTTCATGATATAGATTCTTTATTATAAATGAATAATTTCCTTTTCTGAATGACCGAATACATATAATTGTATAAAATAATGAGAACACAAATATAAGTATTTTTTCTATCATCTAATTAAGATATTAATGTATGGCAAAATAGCACCATTTATTTTTATCTTATCTGACTAAATTGTCCTCAATAGTTGCATCTATTTTCCAAATCATCCAAATCAACGGGGAAAATATTGATTAATACAGATATAATTTTCATCTTTGCCTGCGACATAATAATCATACAACATCATGAAGAACATTAAAATACGCTTTTTTATTTTATGCCTTTGTCTGTCAGTAACAGGATATACATCCGCATCCGCCCGAACAGAAAAAGTAAAAACGGATATAGACTGGCCTGCTTTCATGCAAAAACAAGATTTGATCTGGGAAATACTGCCCGAATACTGGTATGAATCGGCTTATATGGGCAACGGTATGTTGGGACTTATGATTTATAAGGAACCGGGACAGAACTATATCCGGTTTGAAACCGGCAACTGCTCGGTACACGACCACAAAGCGGGATCGGACTTATTTGCCATTCCCCGACTGCTCACCGGGCACTTCGCCTTACATCCTGAAGGTACAATCGTAAATGGAACGATGCATCTTGACATCTGGAATGCCGAAACAAAAGCAGAGATAACCACCACAAAAGGAATCATCCGTCTGCACGCCTATGTACACGCCAATGATATGGTAATGCTGGTTCAGACTAACGCCACCGATGGAGAGAAAAACTTCCGTTGGGAATGGATACCTGCCTCCGCCCAAAGCCCGCGATATCTTTATGCAAAAGGAGAAGGAAAATGGATAAAGGTGCCTGAAGACTACTCTCTTAACCCGGCACCGGAAGTAAAACCGGAAGTATCCGTTCAGAAATTGCGGGCAGGAGGTGAAACAGCCGTTGCATGGAAAGAAACCCGAACTAAAAAAAATGAACGCACATACTGGATTACCGTAACCCATTCGTATCCCGAAGCCACGGCCGAAAAGGATGCCGCTCAAATTTTGGATAAGGCATTAGCAACAGGAACCGGAAAATTACAGAAACAACACCGTACCTGGTGGAATCATTACTATCCGAGCAATTTCCTTACGTTACCGGATGGTATGAAAGAGAATTTCTATTGGATACAGATGTATAAGCTTGCCAGTGCCACGCGCGGTGACCGTGCACTAATAGACAACACCGGCCCATGGCTGACCGTCACTCCATGGCCCAATGCATGGTGGAACTTGAACGTACAACTGACCTATTGGGCACTCAATGCATCCAATCATCTCGATTTGGCAGCCTCTCTGGAGAATGCTATTTACAACAATATAGAAAACCTTAAGAAAAACGTACCGGAAGCCTATCGCAAAGACGCATTGGCAATAGGACGCTCGTCGAATCTGGTATGCGAATCCGGCGAAATCGGAATCCCCGGTGTGGACAAAGCAGCGGAAGTCGGGCTTTTGCCTTGGGCATGCCATAGCTTATGGTTGATTTATCGCCACAAAATGGATGACGAGCTATTACGCAACAAACTCTTTCCTGTACTTAAACAAGCTATCAACTACTACCTGCACTTTACCTACAAAGGAAAAGACGGCAAGATACATCTGCCCCAAACATATTCTCCGGAATATGGCAGTGCGGAAGATTGTAACTTCGACCTGGCATTATTATCTTGGGGTTGCCGAACATTACTTGAGATTACCGGCCGGCTGAACATAGACGATCCGCTTATCCCGCGTTGGAAAACGATTTTGGAAGAACTTACACCGTTCCCCACAGACCCGGCCAACGGGCTTATGATAGGACGGGATGTTCCTTATGCTTTCTCGCACCGCCACTATTCGCATCTATTGGCTGCCTATCCTCTATATCTTATCAATAAGGAAAATCCCGAAGAATACGACCTCATAGAGAAATCACTCCTCTATTGGCAAGGCAAATCCGGGGCACATCAGGGATATTCATGTACGGGAGCATCCTCTATATCATCCGCTTTGGGTAAAGGCAATGAAGCGCTTACATACCTTGACAAGTTGTTTACTAAATTCTTATCTGTCAATACACTTTATCGTGAATCGGGCCCGGTCATAGAAACACCATTATCTGCCGCCCAGTCTATCCATGATATGTTGCTTCAAAGTTGGGGAGGAAAGCTGCGCATCTTCCCTGCCGTTCCCGACAGTTGGAAAGACATTGCTTATAAAGACTTCCGTGCTGAAGGTGCTTTTCTTATCACTGCCAGCCGGAAAAACGGTAAGACTGAGTTTATCACTATCAAAAGCCTTGCAGGCGAACCTTGCATTGTAGTGACTGACATATCTTCACCTGTCTTCAAAGGAAAACGCCAATTTGCGGCCACAGCTTTATCCGAATCTATGTACAAAATAGATTTACAGAAAGGCGAAGAAGTAATCATTTACTCCAAAGGTACTCAGCCGGACTTCACCATTCGTCCTGTGAATAATAGCAGAACGAATTGTTTCGGAAAAAAGAAACAGTCCTGAATCAGTCTGCCTGTTTCTTTTCTTTCCGGTAATTCTGAGGTGTACATCCGAACTGGTTTTTGAAGCAACGGCTGAAATATACGGGCGCATTGAACCCACTACGGTCACTAACCTCTGCAATGGGAAGATCAGGGTATTGCTTCAATAAAGTGGCTGCGTGCTTCAGGCGGTAATTTAGCAAGAAGTTATTGGGTGTCATGCCGGTTAATGCTTTGAACTTAGTATAAAGCAATGACCGACCGACACCTACTTCTTTACAAAGAGCCGGAATATCAAATTCCGTATCGTCAATATGTTGCTCAATCACCTGTGAAGCCCGTTTCAACAGATCTTTGTCCAAAGGATTTATGCTGGCCAAATCAATCTCGGACATCGGTTTCTTATCAAATTGATGTTGCATCAGCAAGCGGCTGCGTATCAGGTTATTGGCACGTGCCAGTAACAACTGTGCATGAAAGGGTTTCGTGATATAATCATCGGCACCACGGCTGAGTCCCTCAATGTTCTGCTCGGTAGAGTTGAGTGCAGTCAACAGAATTACAGGTATATGACATAAATCTATATTATTCTTAATCTGCAGACACATTTCTGTCCCGGTCATCTCAGGCATCATGACGTCACTGATAACTAAATCAGGAGAGTTCTCATAAATCTGACTGAGTCCTTCTTTCCCGTCATGGGCACAAATGATCTTATAGAAAGGCTCGAAAAGCTCTTTCAGCACTTGGAGCAACTCATCATTGTCTTCCACAAGAAGCACCGTATGAGTCTTGTTTTCCGTATCTTTAGTCTCAATAAGTTCTATGGGCGAATTCCCCTCATCTACAAATACAGGCATTGAATCGGGGATAATATCACTTTCAGAATCCTGAGTATAAAATTGTACATTCTTATCGTTCAGGAATACATCTTTCCGGCGGGGCAGCCGCACTGTAAATGTACTACCTTCACCAACAACACTTTTCACTGTTATCTCTCCATGATGTTTTTCCACAATTGTTCTGGTCAATGCCAATCCGATACCGGTTCCGCTAAACAGGCTTCCTTTCTTTTCTTGATTGTCAGCCTGAAAGAATCGTGCAAATATTTTATCTTTATCTTGTTCAGAAATACCGATACCGGTATCCGTTATATTAATTTTTATATCACTATTCGTTATCTCTCCCGACAGAATAATATTCCCTTTGTCGGAGGTATACTTAAAGGCATTGGACAAAAGATTGAAGAATACTTTCTCCATTAATTGCGGTTCAAACCAACATAAGACAGACAATTCCGGTAATTTGAATTCATAATTTATATTCCTTTGCTGTGCATAATCGACAAAAGAAAGATAGATTTCCTTCAAAAATACAATTATATCCTGTTGCTTTATTTGTATCGTTCCATAGTTCTGTTCCAATTTCCTGAATTCAAGCAACTCAGAGATCAACTTATTCATTTGTTGCGCATTTTTCCTAATCTTCGTTATCTGATTGTATATAGAAGGATTCAATGAATATTTTTGTAATAGAATATCAATATGACTGATAATCAGAGTTAGAGGCGTTCGGAACTCATGGCTCACATTTGTAAAGAAAACTAGTTTTTCCTGGTTAAGCTGCTTTATCTGTTGTTTCTCAAAACGTTCCTTTTCCAAAGAAAGAGCCAATGTGCGTTTTGCTATTTTACTATATACATAATAGAAAACGCACGCAATGAAAGCTGTCACATAGATTATCCATGCCCACCACGTATCATACCACGGAGAGGCAATGACAAGCTGCATCGTTATTTCCTCCAAGCTTTGCCCGCTCTTTTCATTTATCGAAGCCACATGCAACGTATATTTTCCCGGATCCAGATTAGTGTAATACAATTCCGTCTGTTTAGTCTTAATCCAATTCTTGTCCAAACCTTCGAGCTTATATTGAAACCATTTTTCCGATAATTGTTGTCCGTAATCGGACAAAGCAAAATGAATAATCAGATTATTCTGATCATAATTAAGTTTAAGTTCACGAGTGTACGGGAGCGACTGAGACAATATCCCTGTATCATCTCCCGGAATAATCGTCTTATTATCGACCCAAAGTTCTGAAAAGTAAAAGTTAGAATTCTCATTAGCAGTACCAGTTTTGTTAAACTCATTTTCTGAGAATACGGTTACTCCTTTTGTATCTCCAATGTAAATACTTCCCTCTCCGGATACCAAAATCCCACATCCGTTGATAATATGAGTCGAGGGAAAGTTTCTCATCAAATCAATCGTTGTGAAAGTGCCCTCGGAAGGAACAAAGCAAGTGACTCCCTTATCACCTGTTATCAGAATCTTTCCATCCTGGGTCCGGCAAAGATTATAGCAGAAATCACCCGGCAACTGATTGTTTCGGGAAGTATAATGAGCCATGTTACGCGTCTGCCTATCATAAAAAAAGAGCCCCATTCCTAACGTACCGATATAGACACCATCGGAGGTGGCAAGCACACGGGTAGGAGTTGCTTTACTATCTCCTTCTGCCAATGGAACATAGACTATAGACTCGGGATGTTCTACATGAGTACACAAAACATTTTTCCAACCCACCATATACAAATTACCTTCCGCATCAATATCGAAATGCTCATAAAATGCAAAAGGAATGTTGATCCTATGGAATTTCTGTGTCTGAGTATCCAACCGAAAAAAGCCATTATGGGCAGATATATATATTTGATCTTTCCATATCTTCACATGATAAACAATTTCATCAGGCATATCGGAAGAGTGACTCTCTTCTTTCCAATAATTATAAAACCGACCTGTATTCAAGTCATAACGTGACAAACCACCCAAATAGGTTCCTATATACAGACAATTCTTCTTTTCATCATAACAAATACTTTTCACATTATTATGAGAAATAGAGTTTTTTCCACCGGCTGTAAACTGCTGAAGAGTATTCCATTTCTTATCTACACAAGTGATACCGCCCCCATCTGTACTAAGCCATAAATGCTCATTCTTATCAATAACAATTTCTCCGATATAAGAATAATATGAGTTTATCTTTCTCCCATAGTCATAATGTACAAAAGTATCATGTTGAGGGCTGAAATAATTAACTCCTCCATAGTAACTACCTACCCAGATAGTTCCGGCAACATCTTTATACAATGCAAAGATAGAGGGATGATTCAGCCCGCCCACATATTGGGGAATTTGAATGAGAGAATACTGTTTGTTACCAATACTGTAGCGATGAAGTCCGTCAAAAGTACCGAACCATATATTTCCCTCGTTATCTTCTACAAAATCACGAATCTGTTCGCTACTGATACCTTCCGAAGTTCCCGGCAAATAAGGAACTTTCGACAATTGTTGTTTGTCGTTCATTCGATATAATCCATGCATGCGGGTACCAATCCATAGCTCTTTTTGAGAACTTTCAAATATGCGATAAATCTCCACCCCTTCCAATAGTTGCTTTTGCTGATATGTACGGCGATCAATCAGATAAACTCCGTTATATGTCCCGATACCAATCTGATCGTCCATCATGGTCAGGCAACAAATACGTGAAGTGATATTCGTTTTTAATACAAAAGTTGGTTCTTTATCTGCTTTCAAACAAAATAAAGAATCATGTTTCATATACCACACTTGTCCTTCGGACGAAGTAAGCGCGGTGATAATACTTTCATTCGTGAGTCGGGAGAATTTCTCTGTTTGTATGTCATATTTGATTAAATTCTTATCAATTAAGAAATATAGATTATCCAAGCTGTCACCAACGATAAACGAAACTTCATTGCCCAACCAGACCGGTGGTTCTTCACCTACAGATTTTATCCAGCCTTTGAATATTCTTACACGGTTTCCATCATATTGGCTTATTCCTTCCTTTGTTCCAAACCACATTCTGCCCAACCTATCCTGATAAATAGCCATTACAGAGGGCTGTGTTAAACCTTCCGACAAACCAATATGTTTGAAATATTCAGCATATAATGGCAAAACAAAGAAAAAAGAAATAAACAACAGTAATAAATGACGTAACTTCATATTATTTTTTATTTGGTGTTGTTCTGTTAATCACAAATTAATCGCTTAAATATACTAACAATTTGCAATATTCGAAAAAATACTGGACATAAACAACATTTTTATAAGCGAATCAATCTATAATCCTGCCTTTACGATTCTAACAAAGGTTTTCTTCACTTATGTCAGATATAATAAAAAAGGTTGCAAATTTTATAGAAATTCACAACCTTTACTCTCAATTTTATAAGTATCAGCAATATTCTACTTTTAGCACATAAACAGGAAAAGAGTCTTTAGCAGAACGATGTATATTACTTATTTTTAACCCGTCATCATCCAATTCCCAGTCTACCTTCTTATGATTCTCCAATAATGTAACTTTCCTGATTTTATCCTTTTCCGAAGAAAAGGAACGCAATGTATAAGAAGCTTTAGTAACATGACGTACGATAATATATACACTTTTACCTCTCATGGTGAAGCGGACATCAGGTACAATATCTTTAGGAGTTCCATCATATACTGCATCGTGAAAAGGTTTCTGTTCAGTATCTTCTACTCTATTTACCGTAAAATCTTCTCCAAAGATACGCCAGGGAGTTGTTCCATAAATAGCCTCGCCATTACTCTTCAGCCACTTATGAAAAGTTTTCAATATTATATCCGTTTGCTCCGGAAAACATCCTGCTTGGTCTGGTCCCACATTCAACAATAAATTTCCACCTTTACTAACAATGTCTACAAAATTTCTGATTAATATATCCGGCTTTTTATAAACAGTATCATAACGATTGTACCCCCAGTTCTTACCCATCGTCAGGCAAGCCTCCCAAGGTTTGTTATTTATGCTGTTAGAAAGTTTCTGTTCGATAATTGAATAGTCTCCTAATCCGTTCCCAATGCGACTATTGATTAAACACCCCGGTTGCAACGAATGAATCAATTCACGTAATTCCTTACTCTGTTGCCTGGTAACCAGTTCAGGCGTATCGAACCAGATAACTGCTATTTCACCGTAATTCGTAAGTAATTCTTTTAATTGTGGTTTTACTTTGCGTTCAATATAAGCCGGTAACTGCTTGCTATCTTCATCCGGATAATCCCAAGTATTGCTGCGGCCTGCTTTTACAGGCCAGTTAGTAGGAACATCCGGATCTTCCCAATCACGTCCTAATGAATAATAAAGTCCCAGCTTGATTCCCTCTTTTTTGCAAGCTTCCGCCAGTTCTTTTAAAGGATCTTTGGCAAAAGGAGTACACTTCACTATGTTATAATCACTGCAAGCTGAATTATACATGGCAAATCCGTCATGATGTTTAGTCGTATATACCAAATATTTCATTCCTGCGTGCTTGGCAGCCCGTACCCATTTCTTCGCATCAAATTTTACCGGATTAAAATCTTTGGCTATTGTTGCATATTCTTTTAACGGAATACGCTCATAAAGCATAAAGTGTTCGCCACCTTCGGTTGGATGGCCTTTCCATTCACCGGCTGTCTGAGAATATAATCCCCAATGTATAAACAAACCGAATTTTGCATCTTTGAACCAATGCAAATTGTCTTCGGTAGTAGCCATAGAATAATTGGATATAACTGTCAAAAGAACAATTACTATAAAAATTCTTTTCATACAAAACTTATTTTATACAACCATTAATGCCAACGTAAAGAACTTAATCCCAATTTCAAAGAAACATCCGGATTACGTTTATAATAATCTAATACCTCTTTAAGTTCCTCATCTATTTCGTACAATTCATCGATCACATATAAAGTTCCCGAAGGATTGTAAGCTTTATTGTAATCCGAACGTTTCTTATCGGGTTCATATTCTGTACCTACAAATTCAAGGTGAGTATATTTCTTGGAATCCAACAGAAAAGGTTTCCAGAAAACCACACTATTCCGAATAGAAGCTCCCCAATGTACATCCTTCTTATAGAAAGCTTCAGCAGCTTCATAACCTTCATACATCGCCTTCAAATGACAAAGACGAGCGAAGAACAATAAATCATAAGCATGATAAGCAAAAGCATCACGACCGAGTAAATCCGTAGTCGTTCCGTTAGGAAACAGGTTACCCTTCACCCAATCGTCATATGAGGAACGGAATTTATCGACTATAGCCTCATCTTCCAATACCGTGCCGAACAGATAAAATTGATATAACAGACAAGTACCCCAGTTATTGACCCTCAAGTCATTATCTTTAATAAATACCTCCGCCCTCTTACGTAGCCAGGTATCAATCAATTCCCGGTCAGACTGTCCGATTACTTTACGAATCAATGAATAACCTTCGACAGCAATATTATATGATTCTTCATGAATATTTCTTTTCGACAAGGCAACATTGATTTCAGACCATGCTTTCAGATATTCAACCGCTTTATTCAGATACGTCCTATCCTGTGTAAAAGCATACGCGAGACATAATTGATGAATAGCTTTCATTTCATTACTAATGTCTATCTTATCCGGATTTTCATCAATAGATTTAACCGGAGTCGTTTTCCGGTTACTCTCTACAATATTTTTAGCGGGAGTTTCTATCTGTTTGATATACCAATTCATCGGAAAAGCGGTATTATCAGCCTTCTCCAATGCTGTTTTCACTTTATCATAGTTTTCACGTGTGAGCACGACATTCGGAAACATTTTATCCACGTCCGAGGTTTGAGCCTTTACACAAGACATCCCCCATAATAACATACATATTAGAAAACATTTTCCTTTCATCCTTTTCCTCTCCTTCCGTTCTTATAAAATTTCAATATCATCTATGTAACATTTATACTTATTTCCCTCGGCCAAAGTGACTCCCGAACTATACGTCGGCAGAATGACTATGCCTGCTATACCATTCTTCAACTGTGTAGCGGCAGCACTGTATTCTCTTTTACTAAAAACAAACGTATATGTTTTCCATGCTCCTTCTTCTTTGAAATCAACCAACGAATTGGTTAACAAAACTCCTTCTTCCTGCTCGTAATCATTCACCGAATTAAACCTTCCTATCAGTTTAACTCCTAATTGTTGAGATACTGCTTTGGAAGTACCCTTCCACGTTTCTTTTCCTATCACATTGGCAGGTTGATAAATTCGGAAACGGATTCCTCTTAGTTCATCAATATCTACTGTTTCGGAAAAACGGAATTTCAAACCGTAATTCCGGGCTTCCATCGAAGTATATTCCAGCACTTTGGAGGAAGTGTTTTCTTCACTCTGAACCGGATTATCTATCACTATATGGGAATATGCCCAACGCGGATAATAATCGTCTATCTTACTACTGCCTGAATTGCCATAACGAAAGAAATAGGGGGTTGTATCATACGTTTCAAAGTCGGCGAATAAAGTTCCTTTATCGGGAAGAGGATCTTCTTTATCATCTTTCCCTTCGTTAGAATCAACTGCAGGATCATCGCTTGAACAGGATATAAAAAGTCCCCATAATATAATGAAAAATACATTGTAGCTATATTTCATAATTTACTTTAGATTTTAGTTAATGCCGGAAATTCATGTTTTAAATATAATGAGGGTGCCTTTCCTCGAATGAACTGACACCCTCATCGGTATATACTCGTTATCTCATTCCAAATTTACCACCCTGTGTTCTGTACCAGTTTATGGTTTTTGAAAAGTTCGGTATTCGAAATCGGATAGAAATACATTTTATCCTGAATATTGTAAGTGGCATGCAAAGCTTTCGTATATTGAATAGTACCGTCAGTTTGCTTAACTACTTTCACTTTATAAATATTCTGCATATCATCTAATTCTTTCCAGCGACGAAGATCCCAGAAACGTTGTCCCTCGAATGCAAATTCTACACGGCGTTCGTTTTTCAATCGTTTCAAAAAGGCATCTTTACTCATGTCGGCAGGATACGCCGGCATTTTCACATCTCCACGATTACGTACTTGGTTGACTGCATCGCGTGCACTCAGGCTATAAGAACCTGTGTAGTCAGGATCACCATAAGCATTTACCATTGCTTCTGCATAGTTCAACAGAATTTCTGCATAACGAAACAAGATCCAGTTATGCTGCTGGCTGGTAGTAGTTTCACCCGGTTCAAAAGTGACACTGTTATTCACATATTTTCTCAAGTAATATCCGGTAGTCGTGGCATTTTTTATAGGCTGACCGTTCTTACCTCCTTCAAACACTTCTACCGGGGTCGTTTTAGGCCATGCCATACCATTATATACTACGGTCATTCCCAGACGCGGGTCACGATTCGCATACGGGTCTTTAACCATTTCTGCATTACTCCAGTCAAAAGCTGTACCATCTGTCATTTCATAAGCACTTACCAAGTTTTCTGTCGGACAAGTGGTAGTAGAGCCTTTAGTAACTCCCATCGGGAAGTTTGCAGACTCAAAACTTGTACTTGCTCCCGTGGGACGGCACATGATGACTTCTTTACTTTGGTTATTGGTAGCACCGTACAAATTAGAATATTTCGGGTCCAGACTATATCCTAAAGTACCGGCCTGACTGATAAGATCGTATGCTGCCTGAGCGGCATTTTTCCATTTCTGCGTATCATCGGCAGAATACAAAGGGCTGGCAAGATACAGAGATGCACGAGACTTCAATGCAAGAGCCATACCTTTAGTAGCACGTTGCAAGTTACCTTCTCCACCAGGCATATTATTATAATTAACAGGCAATTTGTCGTTAGCCAGATCAGTACATTCACTGATGATGAAGTTCAGGATAGTAACTGCATCCGAAGGTTCTGCTTCGTTGGCTTCTTCCTGTGTCAGTGTCTTCGTTATCAGAGGTATATTCTGATAACGTTTCACCAACTCAAAGTAATAGAATGCACGCAGAAAGCGAACTTCATGCTCATAATTCAGGTAACTTTTATAATCATCGGCAAAACCGTCGGAATATTTCCATTCATCGAACGTCAGTCCGACACAGTTCTCAAGATAGAAGTTAGCATCATGAATAGCGTTGTAGTAAGTACCGAATACGTCATTGACCGTATAATTGGCTGACCACGTACCATTGACAAAACGTTGGATAGCAGATGATTCGTAAACATGGATAGCATCATCCGTAGCTGCGTCTTGCATAGCTCCCGATGTATTACAGAAGTCATGCGGCAAATAACTATATACCTGTGTAGCCAGTTGTTTCACACGGTCCATGTTATCCAGAATTTGTTGCTTTGAATAATAATCTGTTTCGCTGCAATCCATAAAATCACAAGCTGTGTACAGAGGAGCGAATGTAACCGCAAGCAACAAGGCAATATGTTTGATTTTAAAATACTTCATGTTCATTTTACTTTTTAGAATGATAAGTTAACACCAAAAGTATACTGAGTCATGGTCGGATGATTTGTTCCGATATTTTCAGGATCTAATACTTTAATCTTATCTACACAGAAAAGGTCGTGACCGCGCGCAAAGACTTTGGCACCTTTGATGAATTTGCTCTTCTTCATCATTTCCTGTGAGAAATTATAATAAAGTTCCAATGTACGCAATTTCATATAAGACGCATCAGCCACCCACAAGGAGTTAGTCGTATAGTTATTGGCGGAACCTTCTGAAGTCAGACGCGGATATTTAGCATTCGGAGTATCCGGAGTCCAACGATTGTTATAATATTCGGTGGAAATAGTACTGTTACTAATCAAAGGCCAATACACACTTGAAGTGTTCAAAAGACGGCTCTGATTTCCCGTTCCTTGGAACAAAGCATAGATACCGAAACCTTTATATTCCAGATTCAAGTCGAATGAGTAATAGATTTCCGGCATAGCACTGTATCCTAAAGCTACCTGGTCATAAGCGTCAATAACTCCGTCATTGTTCTGGTCTTTATACTTCAAATCACCCGGACGAACATCTGAAAGGTTTTGTTTAACACCGCGGTTGTCAATCTCTTCCTGACTCTGGTAAATACCTTCCACTTCATAACCGAAGAACTGTCCCAAACGCTTGCCTGTACGTTTCAAGTAGTCATGAGGGCGATATTCTTCGTTCTGGTTAATAATCTTGTTACGGTTGAAAGTCAGCATACCGCCAATTTGATAATTAAAATCACCGATTTTATCCGCCCAGCGTACGCTTGTTTCTACTCCATAACTATTCACAACTCCATTATTGATATTGGGAGCTGTCAAACCAAATATAGAAGACACGGCATTATCTCCGCTTACTAAAATATCCGTGCGGTGATCGTAAAAACCGTCAATAGTAACAGATAACTTGTTGAAAGCTATGAAATCGAATCCTACATTCAATTTGTGAGACTTCTCATAGGTCATGTCAGTGATACCCAGTTGAGTAATTTTCATACCACTGATGCTTGCCGGATTTTTTCCGAAATAATAACTTCCCCCTGTACCATACACATCAAGATAAAGGTCAGTACCATAATCAGCACGTCCGGAAATACCGTAGGAAGCACGAAGTTTCAACAGGTTTAACCAGTCGCTTTTCAAGGCAGCTTCTTCCGACATAATCCATGCGGCACCTACCGACGGAAAGATTCCCCATCTATGTCCCGGTTCCAGAATGCTGGCGGCAGAACCGGATAAAGATGCGTCCAGTACATAACGATGGTCATATACATAATGGGCCTGTGCCACTACATCCATAAATGCCTTCGAGTTGTTCTGACCTTTGGCATTTGTTTTATCCATATTGTATTGCAGAGTTGCAACCAGACTATGCTTATTCCAGTCCTTAGCATAGTTGGCATAGGCCCCAAAATTGAAATGATTGACCGAAGATCCTACACTCTTACTGAATGAAAGAGTACCTTCATTACGTAAAGTATTATAAGTAGTTTCTCCGGTTTCCCAATTCATCGTTGCTTGTTCATATCCGAAGTTCATGGTATTGTTGTCCCAATAAGAAGCACTGTTGTCCAAACCTACCTGAAAGCCTACTGATAATCCTTTCACAAGAGCACTCAAATCTTGATTCAATTTCATATCAGCATACATATTACGGGTTTGAGAGCGAGCATAGCCTCTACCGGAAATACTTGCAATCGGATTGTTGGAATATACAGTTGTACCACCCCATACATTGCGAGACGTTTTTACAGGAAATGCTCCAGAAGGAACTTGATACAATGCACTGAAAATGTTCGATGTCGTTTCTCCCGGACGGTTATGTTCGGAGAAATTTCCAAACAGGTTCAGCTGTACGGTAGTTGTAGGACTGACAGTAATATCCAAATTGGTACGAATATTCAGTTTTGAGTATTTGAACTGAGTGGAGTAACCGTCATTATCACTTGTCGGTTCCAATATACCATTATCATTCAAATAATTCAACTGAGTGAAATAACGTACAAATTCTCCACCACCTCTTGCCGAGAAGGTTACATTGTTTCCATAGCTATGATCTCGTAATGCTTCGTCCCACCAATCTACATTCGGATATACATCCGGATTACTTTGAGTTCTGAAAGCTTCCAGTTCTTTAGCCGAATAACGTGCCGACAATCCATCGTTGGTCAATCCTTCATTCAAAGCTTTGGCATAAGTATATCCATCAACAAATTCCGGCAGACGTTGTGGGGTAGCCATATTGAATTGATAAGAGAAATTAATCTCCGGCTTACCCATCCTTCCACGTTTCGTTTTCACCAAGATAACACCATTGGCACCTTTCATTCCGTAAAGAGCCGTAGAAGCTGCATCTTTTAAAACAGTGACAGACTCTATTTCATCAGCACTTATTTGATCCAGTGAACGTTCAAAACCGTCTACCAACACTAATGGAGCAGTAGAACTGCTGGTTCCATATCCGCGTACTCTCAATGTTGCAGCGTCATCCCAGGCATTACCGGAATTTTGCAACACTTGCAATCCGGGAATCAAGCCATAAAGCATATTAGAGTTATTGATGCTTTTCTTATGCGAAAGTTCCTCCTCACTTGCTACTGCAGTTGCCGTAGTCGATTCTTTCAGATTGAAAGAAATGCCGCGTCCATACTCTATAGCCACTTTACTTTTGCGTGCAAACAAGCTGTCCTGTTCCTGAGCTACAATAGCTACCGGAGAACACAACATACACGCTACTAATAACTTGATACTTTTTCTCATGAGTATATTGTTATTTCTATTTTCTGTTAATATCATTAATTAATTATTCCCAACCCGGATTCTGAACAAGGCCATATCCTTTATTGATTTCTACTGAAGGAAAAGCACTCAAGCACCATCTAGGTTCGAAACCGCTAGTCCACCATACACGCGGATATTTGGTCAATTCATATGGAACAAATTTATATTCGCCTGTATCTTTATGTTTATATACATGCAAACCATGTAACTGCTTCTCAAAAACATTATAAAGCTTCCAACGAATCAAATCAAAGAAACGAACTTCTTCGTAACCGAACTCACAAGCACGTTCACGCAATAAAGCTTCACGAAATTCTTTTTGCCCCAATCCTTTTTTAAGTCCAGGCAAGTTTACACGAGCACGTACTTTATCAACAGCATCGTATGCTTGCGCATTGGGAGAACCATTATACTCATTCAACGCTTCTGCATAACTAAGATAAATTTCTGCTAAGCGCAGGAACGGCCATTGTATAGGACGGTTTTTCCATTCCGTATTCCGATCCAAACCCCATTTACGGCATGCCAGTCCCGTACCCAAACTCAATACATGCGTGCTTCCACCTTGTGCCCAGTCTGCTCCCTGTGGATAATTTACAGGATCACTAGCCAATGCTTCTGTCAATGCAGCTGTTCTACCATTGTATTTGTCTCCATCCAAAATAAATGTTTCATATAAACGAGGATCACGATTCAAAAATGGATTCTTAGCTTGTTCAGGATTATCCCAACTAAAATCAGTACCATCGCTCATCTGGAACATATCAAAGTATTCTTTAGTAGGACAATAACCTCCCCAACGAATAGAATTGCTTAATATCGAATTAGCGTTGGCATTTAATATATTTCTTCTAACAGAAATTAAAGTTTCTGTTGTCCCACGATCATAATATGCACTAGTATATGCCCCACGAACATCAGATGTACCATTATCACCAACTTCTACTAACTTATAATAACCATTTTGATTCAATGCAGTGAAAAACTCTTCACAAGCATTAATAGCATCTTTCCAACGTTCTTTATTATATCCACCAAACCAAGTCATCAAACTAGATGAAGCTTCTCCATCACAGTAGGGAGCATTATCATTGAATAATGGACTGGCTACAAACAGTAAAACACGTGCCTTAAGGGCCATAGCTCCAGCTTTTGTCATGCGACCATCCCAGTTTGCCAAATCATTATCTGATATTCTCCATGGAAAATCAGGACAGTTAATAGCATCGTTAAGCAAACCTATGATAAAATCTACCGTAGCTTGTAAAGTGGCCCTCCCTGGTAGATTCACATCTTCAGGGTCAATAGCGTGATCTACAATAGGCAAAGCACCAAAGTGACGCAACATATGAGAATAATAAATAGCAACTATCATTTTAGCTTCCGCTTTCAGGCGAGATTTTTCAGTTGCATCCATATCAGGTACACGATCAACATTTTCATAAAGAAGCCAAGCGTGACGGATACCTGTCCACATATGCGAATCAGCATCGTTAAAACGACATTTAGTTCTCTGTCCCGTAGGATATGAACTTTTTCTATCTTCTATAGAAGCATTATAATTACCCGGATAATAAACTTTAGCTAATCCAGAATAACCTACGTTATCATAGTTCAAATCTGTCAAACCTTCAAGAGTCCCCAACCACATTTGCGTCCAATAACCTGAAGTTTCCATTCCATAAGGAAGATATTGATAACTCTTCCACAAGATACGACGGGCGTATTCTGAAGTGGAAAAAATAGTATCAATCGTTACATCTGAACTAGGTGGCTTTTGCAAGAACTTGTCTCCGAAAGCCAAGTCTTCGCAGGAAACCCCGACAAACAAAGTACCCATCAAAAGGGTTGTATATAATAATTTTCTTAATGACCTCATGATTCTACATTATTAAATTAGAAACCAACTTTTAATCCTACATTTACGACTTTGATAAGCGGATAGGCTGTTCCATCCGGATTAGCTTCCGGATCACTTACTTTCAATTTGTCGAAAGTCAGCAGATTGTAACCTGAAACAAAGAGCCGAAGTGAACCAATGTGCGCCTTTTTCATTAATGAAGAAGGAAATGAATAACCAAGCTCTATATTTTTCAAGCGTACGTAAGATGCATCTCTCAACCACAAATCAGAATCCTGATAATTGTGTGATTTACTCTTAAAGGAAAGCGCAGGTGCTTTAGCAGAATTTCCTTTCTCTGGTGTCCAGGCATCTTCAATCATGTATTTCATGACAGCTGAATTATTACTTTCACCAAACGGTACCCGATACATAGAACTCAAAAGACGAGAAGTTTTGAATGCGGCAGACCAAGTCATACTAAAATCAAATCCTTTCCAAGAGACGCCTAAATTCATACCAGCTGTATAAAGAGGATATTTCGGATAACCGATATCTCTTACATCTTTTTCATCAATTTTTCCATCTTTATTCAAATCTTTGTATTTTACATCACCAGCTAAAGGTACATAACCAGAACCTTGATCAGGAATCCCTCCTTCAATATTTCCTTTCAGATTCTCATAATTGGCAGCTTCTTCTTCTGTAAAATATCCATCAAAAACATAGCCAAATTGCTGACCGACAGGTTTTCCTTCAGTTTGCATCCATTCATAGGGGTATGTAATCTCATCGATAAATACAACCTTATTCTTAGCGTAGGAAAGATTAGCTCCGATGTTATAACGCACCTCATTGATACGGTCTTCCCACTTTAGATTGATTTCATAACCCTTATTATCAACTTTACCAATATTTGCAATAGGCAAGCTAACTGCCAAGTAATCGGGAGTTACAGTTCGTGCCTTTAATATATTTTTACGATGTTCAACAAAATAGTCAAAGTTTAAACTCAATCGATCTTTGAGAAACTTCATATCAACACCATAGTTTTGCTTAGCCGCTGTTTCCCATGTGACATTAGGATTCCCTTTCTTAGATTCTACCGCTCCGGCAATATTAGTTGAAGTATTTATACCAAAATTATAACTTCCTGAGCTAATCAAATATTTATCAGGTAAATATAGAAAACGGGAATAATCACTAACACGATCATTTCCTACAATACCATAAGAACCACGAATTTTAAAGTAATTAATTACCTTCTTTATTGGCTGAAAGAAATTCTCTTCTGAAATAATCCATCCCAATGATCCAGCAGGGAAAAAGCCAAATCGTTGTCCCTCTGCAAAGTTTTCAGAACCATTATAACCTAAACTTAAATCTAGCAAATATTTAGTTTTATAATCATAAGTTGCACGTCCTACCAAACCAACATAACTTCTTGGAATACCAATAAATTCTGATGGACTACTACCTTCATAAGGATAATAAGTCATAGATTGATTATACATAGCTAGTGCAGACACGTGATGATTTCCAAAATCACGCTTATAGTTTACAGCAGCCTCTAAATACCAGTTTCTTGTTTGACCTGTACTTTCAGAATATCCCAGTTTTTGGTAATCCTGACTCTTTTTATATATCAGCTCATTATTTGTATTATAAATCGCTTCATACTTATTGGCACGCCCTTCCCGACGCTTTGTGATAGTTACACCACTGTTGTATGCTCCTTTCACATGTACCTTTAACCCTTTAGTTAAAAAATCCAATTTTTGATCTAACTGAAAATCAAAGTTTAATGTGTTTTGAGTACGGTTATTATATCCTTTCCCATAATAAGTATTTAATGCATCATAATAATTACCAATAGAAAAAAGATCAGTATCCGATACTACCCATTTACCATCTACAATACCTGCACCAGCAAAAGGAACAGCGGTATAAATATCCCGAAATAAGTATTTTAACTGCGTGTAAGTACCATTATTGTAATTTGGTTCTTGTTTATCATTAAGATAACCTCCTAAATTAATCTGCATAGAGGTTGTCGAAGTTACATTAATATCCATATTAATACGGTAGTTATAACGATTATACTTAAATCCTTTATCATTACCGTTTTCTTCAAATGTTTTAAAGAGTCCATCTTGAGTAAACACTCCTAATGAAGCAAAATACTTAACTCTTTCCGAACCTCCTGATATATTAAAATTATGTTGTGTTTGTAAAGCTGATTTCTTAATCAACATATCTGTCCAATCAGTATTTGGATACACAAGAGGATCACTATTGGTACGGAATTTCTCAATTATATCAGAAGAAAAAGCTAGTTGATCCTCTGAGACACCATCATGTAGTTGAGCATTATTATAAGCATTTGCATAACCATAGCTATCTGCAAATTCCGGTACTCTTGAAGGCATTTGCCAAGCATAAGTAGTTGAAAAATTTACTTTTGCTTTTCCCGATGTACCACGTTTGGTTGTAACCAGAATGACACCATTTGCACCTCGTACACCAAATACGGCAGTAGCAGAAGCATCTTTCAATACTGTTATACTTTCGACTTCATTCGGATCTAATTGAAAGAAGGAACGTTCTACACCGTCCACCAACATCAAAGGCTGAGATAAGTCAGTACTTAAAGAACCGACACCACGCACATACAAAGTTGCATCATCGGCACCAGGCTGTCCACTAGATTGCACACTGGCCAAACCTGTGACCTTACCGGTCAAAGCATTAGCCATACTTGCAACTGGAGATTTTAATAGTTCTTCATTATTAATAGAAGAAAGAGCACCAGTCACAGTTACTTTCTTTTGAGAACCGTAAGCGATAATTTGTACCTCCTCAAGTTCCTGAACATTCTCATTCAATTTAATTTTCAGACTTCTTTCTCCTTTATAATGGATTTCTTTATTTTCATATCCAATATAAGAAACCATAATAGTAGCTCCTACCGGAACTTTCAGCTTAAAATTACCGTCTGTATCGGTAATTACTCCTGCACTCATGCCTTTTACTGTAACAGTTGCCCCAATCACAGGACCAAAATTATCAGTAACAGTACCAGTAACTTCAATTACCTTCTTTTGTTGTGCTATATCTTGGCCCGTCGAAAAGGAAATAGTTTCCATTTCCGTTGAAAAAGCCGCTTGCCCTACAGACAATGTGGCTGCCAATAGCCATATTCTACAAGGTATTTTCATAGAACTGACTCGTCTTTTCATACACTTTTAATTTTTTAGTAGTTAATAATAAATAAAGGTTAATAACAGAATACTTGTCATGTTAAATACTTAGATAGAATCTTACTATTTGATGGTAAGCGAATTGTTGAATGTCTTTTCATACGTAATAGATTTTATTGTTGTTTAACTTTTCGCTTCAAAGGACGCGTTTTATTTTAAATTATATCTGCTAGAATTTTCCTTTATAACTGCACAAATTGTATACGGACGATTTATATTATACCCGGACAATTTATATACATCGAACAACATCCGATATAACTACCTGATTATAAATACAATTACCAGTAAAAGCACATTTTTCCTTCAACTATAATTTAAGTGTTAAACGTAACCGGATAGACTAAGAAAAAATAAAAGGAACACCTTATTAAAGTTGTGCCCCTAGCTACAAATACTGTAATGTGATGAAGTATTTTCCTATGGTTGAAGCATGAAAAGTCGAGAAGTCATTCGCTCTTTTCCTTCCAATTCAATTCGGTCTTTGTATATTCTAACAATGCCGAATGAATTTTTATCCGGAGTTTCAATCATACCTTCTACAGTATTACATGGAATATGATCGAAGTATCCAAAAGCTCCCGAATGATGATGGCCGGAAAATATAGCTTTTACGCAATTATAGCGATTAATAACATCTAATATTTCCATATTATTTAATGCAGTAAATTGACTTCTGGGATATAACGGATGATGACAGAAAATCAATACGTTTCTATTTTTCTTTTCGCTTTTCTTCAAAAGGTTGTCCAGCCACTGCAATTGCCGGCTGCTTACGCCTCCATTCCACCTAGCGCCTTGAATTTCTTTATTTACTTTAATCTGATTCTGTATTCTCAAAAGTTCCTGCTCTTTTGCTGTTCCGACAACATTTGAATAAGCTGCTATTTCGTTTGTATTCAGAAATACAAACACCCAGTTCTTTTTCATAAATGAATAGTATTCTGAAGGCATTTTAAGCTTCTTATATAATACTTTATTATCTGTAATACCTTTATAATCATGATTTCCAGTAGTATGGAATATTTTTTTGTTTAAATGTTTCAGACATATTAATACTGAATCTAAATCTTTTTGATCTCTATCAATGATATCACCCAAATTAACTGTAAACTATACCTTTTGATTATTAAAATAATCAATACTTTCATGTAATTTACCTAAAGAGTTTCGATAAAATCGAGTTTTTCCAGATTCACAGTCAGCATATTGTGTATCTGCAATCAAACCAAACACGATAAGCGGAGGACTACTTTGAGCAAAAATATTATTTAAGGAGAAGAATATACCTACTATAAATACGGCCCATGAAATATTAATATTTTTCATTACTTAATTTTATTTGATGTTCATACTTAGTTTATCTCATTCAAATGCCTATTAAGTATTTCTCTATCCATTTATTAACCCATAAGCAAAGGTAGAAAAAAAGATACTGAAATGCAAAGAAAGAATTGAATATCATTTCATATACTAAATTTAATCAAATATAGAAATCTTGAATGTGCTGATTAATTCATCAAACTCTTCTTCTTAATATCGAAGATTAATAAAAGAATTTGCTTTAAAATTTAATATCTCTTATCTTTGCTATATCATAATACAAGTATGTATATACTAAATCATTATACAATGAAAACATTCATTCAATGCATAATCTTTGCTATTCTGACATTTACCAGTCCTTTTCTCGATGCCCAAGAGAAAATAATTGTATGTCCGAATGAATTACAACAAGAATGGGCAAATGCCGAAATAGGAGTTATCATTCACTTTGATATGCCGGTATTCCACCCCGACTATAATTGGCGACAATTTGGTACCCATCCTTCACCATCTACATTTAATCCTTCTTCCCTTGATACCGATCAATGGATACACACAGCCAAAAGCCTTGGAGCCAAATATGCAGTGTTAGTAGCCAAACATTGCAGCGGTTTTTCATTATGGCCAACAAAGGCTCATGAATACAGTATAAAAAATTCACCTTACAAAAATGGAAAGGGAGACATTGTAGCCGAATTTGTCGCTTCTTGCCGAAAATACGGAATTAAACCAGGAATCTATGCCAGTACTACCGCTAATGGTTTTCTACATGTCGACAACCCTGGACTTGTCAAGAAAGGAAGTCCGGTCACCCAAGAAGAGTATAACAAAATAGTAGAGACACAATTGACCGAACTTTGGAGTAATTACGGAAAACTGTTTGAAATATGGTTTGATGGCGGCGTACTCTCTCAGCAAAATGGAGGAGCTGATATATTGACACTTATTCAACGTTTACAGCCCAATTCCATTGCATTTCAAGGCCCTTATGGATATCCGAATTTAATCCGCTGGGTAGGCAATGAAGAAGGTAACTCTCCTTATCCCTGTTGGGCAACAGCCGATGCAACAACTTCCGCCGATGGCGTACAGAAGATAAAAGGCTTATACGGTAATCCACACGGAAACTACTGGTGTCCCGGAGAAGCTGATTTCACACTACGCCGTAATGACTCATTCCAAGGTGGTTGGTTTTGGCGCGCTAATGAAGATCATCTGATATTTTCTACTGATGAGCTTTTACTTAAATATGAAACCAGTGTAGGACGTAATACCAATATGCTGCTTGGTTTAGTAATAGATAAGAACGGCTTGGTTCCTGATGCTGATGTAAAAAGAGCGAAAGAATTCGGTGACATTATACGAAAAACATTTTCAAAACCTATCCGAAAAATATCAGGCAAAGGATACGAACTATCTATCCGGTTAAACAAAGAGACCAATATAAGCCGTATCGTATTGTCAGAAGATATAGCATTTGGAGAAAGAGTTCTGAAATATAAACTAAAAGGTCTGTGTAATGGAAAATGGATACAACTTTCTGAAGGAAGTTGTATCGGTCATAAACGGATCGAACATTTTCCAACTCACTCCTTATCTGTTGTAAAGTTGGAAATAGAAGAAGCTAAAGATAATCCGGTCATAAAGTCTTTCGCAATATATTAACACTAAAAAGAAAAGGAGAAACTTGACAACAATAAGTTTCTCCTTTTCTTTTTAGATATTTCTTTCAAAGATATCCAGTAAGTAAACCGAAATAATTTCTTATAATTCCAACTTTGCCGAAATCTCCAACATTCGTTGAATCGGCTTCACTGCCTTTTCTGCTACTTCAGGATCCACCGTAATTTCCGGCGATTCATTCTTCAGACACTCATACAGCTTCTCTAACGTATTCAACCGCATAAAGCTACACTCATTACATCCGCACGTACTATCATTAGGAGGAGCCGGAATAAACGTTGTCTGCGGACATTTCTTCTGCATCTCATGCAGAATGCCCGATTCGGTAGCTACGATATATGTGTTTTCGGGATGATTCACAGCGTACTTCAGCAATGCAGCCGTAGAACCTACCACGTCCGCCAGTTTCAGCACCGTACTCTTACATTCGGGATGTGCCAGTACCAATGCTTCCGGATGTTGTGCTTTCAGTTCCACGATCTTTTCAACCGAAAATTGTTCGTGTACATGGCAGGCTCCGTCCCAAAGAAGCATATTCCTGTTCGTAACTGAGTTGATATAATTACCCAGATTCCGGTCCGGACCAAAAATTATTTTCTCATCTTTTGGGAAGCTTTCCACAATCTGCCGTGCATTGGTGGAAGTTACCACCACATCCGTTACCGCTTTTACCGCAGCCGTTGTGTTGACGTACGAAATAACGGTGTGTCCCGGGTACTCTTTGACAAACTGCGCAAACTTGTCCGCCGGACAACTGTCCGCCAACGAACAACCTGCTTCCATGTCGGGCACCAGCACTTTCTTGTTCGGACAAAGCACCTTCGCTGTTTCACCCATAAAGTGAACGCCGCACATCACAATGATGTCCGCTTCCGTTTTGGCCGCCCATTGAGCCAATGCCAAACTGTCACCAACGTAATCAGCGATGTCTTGTATTTCACCCTTCTGGTAGTAGTGGCCCAGAATGATCGCATTCTTTTCTTTCTTCAGCTCATTAATAGCCTTTATGAGTTCATTCATAATAATATTCTTATTTCTTCCTTTTTTAAAAAAATCCTTTGTTAGTGATGATTGCCTGTTAATAATGTTAGCAAATAAATCCGTTTTTTCTTGCCGGATAAGTTATTAGTCCATACTTCTGCTTTATAAGTCCGTTATGAACGGGAAAAAAGAAGAAGATTTACTGTATATCTGCTTTATTATCAATGCAAGCATCGGTCAATGGAAGTTATCTATTAACTCCCTGTTGATAAAGTGCAAAGTTAAAAACTTTATGGATATAAACAGGTAGATAAGTGCTGAAAAATATGTTTATGTCTGCATAGAAAGTTTTGATTTAATTTTTTGGAATGTTCATAATGAAGTCCTCTTATACCTTCTTTTGAATAATGCAAGAATTATTTTTCAAAATCTTTGCCGATAGTTTTGACAGGTTTTAAACTGTTATCAACATCTGTGTTAACAGAAAAGAGTTACCTTTGCAATCAGAATGTAATAAAAGAAAAGACGTATGCGCAAACTGAAAATAACAGAGCTGAACCGTATCAGTGCCGAAGAGTTTAAACAGGCTGAGAAACTGCCTCTGGTGGTAGTGTTGGATGATATTCGTAGTCTGCACAATATAGGTTCGGTGTTCCGTACTTCGGATGCTTTTCGTATTGAATGTATTTATTTGTGTGGTATAACGGCAACTCCTCCACATCCCGAAATGCATAAGACAGCATTGGGGGCTGAATTCACTGTCGACTGGAAGTATGTTGATAACGCTGTTGATGCTGTTGATAACCTTCGAAAAGCTGGTTATATGGTCTATTCGGTAGAACAGGCGGAAGGAAGTATCATGCTTGATGAACTGGAATTGGATAAAAGTAAGAAATACGCTATCGTAATGGGAAATGAGGTGAAAGGTGTGCAGCAGGAGGTTATTAACCATTCGGACGGTTGTATCGAAATACCTCAATATGGTACGAAACACTCATTGAATGTTTCTGTAACGACAGGAATTGTGATCTGGGATTTATTCAAAAAACTTCGTTGACAGCTTAAAACCTTATTAGTTAATAAGTGGTTTATAACTAGTTAATAATATAGTTAATTCGCTTATAATCAATATATATATAATTGTTCATAAGTATAGAATCCAAGTTATGTCATTGTACTCTTTATAGGAGGGATATATCCTGTTTACTGGGCATATATATCCAGCGTATTGGACATATATGCCCAGCATGGTGGATATATATATACACCACATTGGGTATATATGCCCTGCAAATAGCTTATATATGTCTTGTAAAAACGAAATCGATGTTGGTAAATCAAGGATAATGTTGTAGAAGAAAGTAATAGCTTTACTAACTTTCGGTTAATAAAGTTGGTTAATAAGCATCAGACACGTAATTTAGATTTGTCCGTTCTCTACCAGCAATACTACACGTTCCGTTAGTTTGTCTTCACCTTCCGGATCGTATTCTTTTTTGAGGCTGGCGCCAAACAGTGCAGCAAATGCCTGATAGAATCCGGCTTTGAAAGGTCCCATAAATGCTTTTACCAGTTCATAACTGGTCTGATTACTTTGACGGTCCACTAACTTTATCAACAACTTTCCTTGAGCAAAAGAAAGTTTCTTCATTCGGGCGGTATACTGGTCTTTTAATCCCTTTTCCACCCGTTTAATGTGTTTCTGACGGGCTTTCTCGTTTGGTAATGTTTGCAGATATTCGTAAGTTTCGATAATGGCCTGGTTGATTTCCTTAGAAATAGGATATACTTTTTTCACGTTACGAACAAGTTTGTAATACTCTCTGCGTTCTTTTTCATTTTTGAATTTCAGTGGTCGGAAGATATACACAGTTCTTAGTTGGACACATGGAATCGTATCTCCATTATAGATACACATCGGAACCAAGTATCCATTAATGCTTTGTTTTTCCTGAGCCTGCAGATGCAGTGAACAGTAAAAAACAGCAAACAACGTCATTATTACTATGTTAAGTCTCCTTTTCACATTACAAAAATAGAATTAAAATTTTATTATTCAGATATTTTCTTAGAGCGTTAACCTATTTAAAGTATCTTTGCGCTCTTGTCTGTGAAAAGGCAAGAAGAAAATACACATTTTATTGATGAAAACTACTCAACTATTACGGTTGATAAGTATTATAAACAGCCTGTTCATAATTCCTGCTTGTAGTGCTCAAAACCCTTCAGAAAATCTTATGGAAGAAGTTCTTGAAGATTTATCTGTTAATAATGATATTAATAACTCGGTTAATTCCCTGAATTGGGAAAATGAATTGGAAGAGCTTTCCAACCGTCTGCAGGAGCCTGTTAATTTAAATAGTGCTACCCGTGAACAACTCGAACAATTTCCTTTTTTAAGTGATATTCAGATTGAGCATTTATTGGCTTATATTTATATACATGGGCAAATGGAAACCATTTACGAACTTCAGTTGGTAGAGGAACTGGACAGGCAGACTATTCAGTATTTATTGCCTTTTGTCTGTATAAAAGCTATTAACAATGAGCCTGCTTTTCGGTGGAAAACTATGTTGAAAGATGCAGGAAGGTATGGTAAGAATGAAGTGTTAACTCGCTTGGATATACCATTTTATAAACGAAAAGGTTATGAACATACCTATTTGGGACCTTCTGTTTATAACTCTGTGAAATATACATTTCGATATCGTGACCAGCTTTATGCAGGGGGAGTTGCCGAAAAAGATGCCGGAGAACCTTTTGCTGCTTTGCATAATCGCTACGGATATGATTATTACTCATTTTATTTATTACTTCAGAATTGTGGTCGGTTGAAATTATTGGCTGTTGGTAACTATCGGCTTAGTTTCGGGCAAGGCTTAGTGATGAGTACGGATTATCTAATGGGAAAAACAATATATGCATCCTCTTTCAACAATCGCAGCACTGGAATCAAAAGGCATTCTTCTACGGATGAATATAATTATTTTCGTGGGGTGGCAACTACTGTTGCTTTGACAAAACGTTTATCGGTTTCTGCATTCTATTCACATCGGAATATGGATGGTGTTGTTACGGACGGAGAAATAACATCTGTATATAAAACCGGATTACATAGAAGTCGCAAAGAAGCGGATAAAAAGAACTTGCTCACATCACAGTTAACAGGCGGAAATGTTAGTTATCAACAGAACCATATCCGATTGGGTATCACCGGTGTTTACTATGTTTTCAACCGACCTTATGAACCGGAACTAACAGGTTATTCCAAGTATAATATTCATGGAAATCATTTCTATAATTTAGGGATAGATTATGCCTATCGTTGGCGTCGCTTCTCTTTTCAGGGAGAAACGGCGATAGGAAAACAAGGTTGGGCTTCTTTGAACCGATTACAATACTCGCCGGTTCAAGACATACAGTTTATGTTGATACATCGTTTTTATTCGTATGATTATTGGGCTATGTATGCTCATTCTTTCGGTGAAGGAAGTACGGTTCAAAATGAACAGGGATATTATGTTGGATTAGAAACAACACCTTTCAGCCATTGGAGGTTTTTTGTTTCATTCGATCTGTTTTCTTTTCCCTGGAAGAAATACAGAATTAATAAACCTTCCCGTGGAACGGACGGATTGATTCAGGCAACTTTTACTCCGCGTACTAATTTATCAATGTATCTGAAATATCGTTATAAGCAGAAAGAACGTGACTTGACAGGCAGTAAAGGAACACTAACGCTTCCTATTTTTCATCATCAACTTCGTTATCGTTTGAACTATTCTTTGAATGATGTGTTTAGCAGTCGTACAACTTTAGATTATAATCATTTTCATTCTCAGGACAGAGCTGCTACTAAAGGATATCAGGTTACACAGATGATATCCTCCCAACTGCCTTGGACCAGGCTGTTTGCTGACGTTCAAGGCAGTTATTTTTGTACGGACGATTATGACTCCCGTGTGTATGTATCAGAAAAAGGATTGCTCTATACATTTTATACTCCTTCCTTTCAAGGTCGCGGATTTCGTTGTGCTGTCCGGTTGAGATATGAATTGAATAAACACTGGTTGTTTATAACCAAGTTCGGAGAAACTATCTATCTGAACCGGAATGAAATAGGTTCCGGCAACGATTTAATCTATGGAAATAAAAAAGCAGATATACAAATGCAACTACGTATCAAGTTTTAATGTATATTTGTCTGCCAGAAAATAATAAAAGAATACGAGAATAAATGGATGATAAAGCTGCTTTTGACAGAATGTTTAATGAGTGGTATGCACAATTTGTATATTTTGCATACTATTTTGTAAATGATGTCGAAGTCTGCCGGGATATCGTAAGTGATGCTTTTGAATATTTGTGGCGTAATTATGATAAAATAGAAGAAGTTACAGCGAAAACTTATTTGTATACAATAATTCGTACACGTTGCATTGATTACCTTCGTAAACAAAATATCCATGAAGAATATGTCGAATTTACTTCGCAATTAATCAATAAAATAAAAGAATCGGATTCACAACAACCGGATTCCCGTATTTTATGTATTCGTAAAGCCATGAAAAAGCTGACTCCGTATAATTATTACATTTTGGAAGCATGTTACATCCATAACAAAAAATATAAGGAAGTGGCCGAGGAACTCAATGTAAGCGTGGCTGCTATTCATAAGAATATAGTAAAAGCTTTGCGTATTCTTCGTGAAGAATTAGGCCAAAAAGGTAACCAAAATGAATTTTAAAACGTATATTATATATCTAATGAATAATCTATGGATGAAAATAATACATATATAAATAAGTCGGAAAAGGAAGCTTTGGAAATAATGGAAAATGTTTCTGATATTACTTCCGATCAATTGCAGGCATTAAGAGAGAATGAAGAATGCTTTCAGACCTGCAGTGATATTGCAGAAGCTGTAATAGGAATGCAAATGGAAAAAAATACACTTTCTATTAATACACAGCAGGCTTTAGCTGATTTTCATCGAAAACATCTGGACAGGCGAAATAAAAAGCTCTATATTTTATGGACAAGTGTTGCAGGAGTAGCGGCAACAATCATTATTATACTGGTTTTACGTATGATGTCCTTTTCTCTGGAATCGGATATAGAAAGTATTAAAGTTTTCCAGGCAGACCACGCCCCGCAGCAAGTTACTTTGCAAGTTGCCGGTGAAGAAAAAGTTGAACCTTTGAAAAAAGCAGTGCAATCACTTCCCTCTTCTACGGTGAAATTATCACCGCAGAAGATTGCTTATAATACTATTCAGACTGAGAATAAGAAAATAAGAAATAAAAAAGTACAGATACATAGATTAAGTATACCGAGAGGAGAAACTTTTAAGGTAGTTTTATCCGACGGGACTGAAGTACTTTTAAATTCGGACAGTCGCTTGTCTTATCCTACGGTGTTTAAAGGAAAAGAAAGAGTTGTTTCTTTGGAAGGGGAAGCCTATTTTAATGTAACCAAAAATACTGAACATCCTTTTATAGTAAAAAGTGGAAATGTTCAGGTTCGAGTATTAGGAACAGAATTTAATATGTGTAGCTACACCCCCGACAATGTCCGTGTTACCTTAATCGAAGGAAAAGTTGCCGTCAGTGATACCTGTGGTTTACAAACTGTAGAAATGAAGCCGGGACAAAGTGCACAACTCGTTTCAGACGGAACATTTGCCGTTGATGAAGTTGATACGGAAACATTCTTGTATTGGAAGGAGGGATTCTTTTATTTCGACGATGTAGCATTGGTGGATATGATGAAAGAAATAGGTAAATGGTATAATATAGATATAGAATTTAGAAACAGTGAGATAATGAATCTGCGTATGCATTTTCTGGCAAACCGTCAACAGAAAGTTTCTGATTTGATTGAGTTGTTAAATCGTATGGAAAGAATTCATGTCTATTTAGAAGGTGAAAGCCTTATTATCGAGTAAAAAACAACTATTCAGCAAGAAATAAATCCGGTTAGAAAAATATTTTTGGAAAATAAATCTGTTTATGGGTAACCATTCTTTTATAAAACTCGTATAAAATATAAAAAATAGATTTATTTAACCAATCGGATTTATGGAAAGACAAGCATGGAAATTGATTGTTTTACTTTTGTTATTCTGTTATGTCCATTCACCTTATGTTAAGGCACAAGTTGGTAATGGAAAGCAAATAACAATGGAATTTAAAAATGAAGGTTTACCTTCTATTTTTAAACGTTTGCAGAAATTATCGGGATATAAAGTACTTTTTATCTACGATGAAGTTCGTTCTTATCATTCTACTGGAAAGGTGGAGAAAGCTTCGATTGAAGAAGTTTTAAAGGTAATTATTGGGAAGCATCCTTTGAAGTATGTCATTGAAGGGCAATTCATCAATATTACACATAAAAATCCTCAGAATGTTATTTCGGAAGTAAAATATAGAATGTGTTATTAGTTGATTATCAGTATTATACGCTCAAAACGGTAGAAAAGTGACTGCGTAGATTCTATATAGATACGAAATGGCTAAAATTTAACGTATTTAACTTTCAGTTACATCAAAATTACATAGATATGGATTGGATGGGGGCGTTTGAACCGCCCCCATAATATGATAAAACAGAAACAAAGAAGACCATGTAAGGGAATGAATGATCAGTAGCCATTCCACATGTTGTTACCTCCATAATGGTTCCGTTTCTCATCCCTGCGGAAAGCCGAGAGCTTTTAAGTCAATTTCAGGAAACCGAATGAACAACCATGTTAGTTTGGACTGCATATCATTATTGGGGGATATAACATTAAGAAAGTACTTGATGATGCAAAGATCAAAGTAAGCACGCATGGAATCTGTTGGCAGTGTTATCCATTCTCCTTCTGGATTATTGGGAATTGCTGGCTGAATAGCATTCTGTTTGTTCCATACTCTTGAATGATGACCACAGGCATTTCGAGTAACAGCAATAACCGTAAGCCATGACTCAAACACATTTATAGGTAAACCAAAACGTTTTGCTATGCGTTTGCGTATGCGATTTTGTTTAATGTTGCGATAAATGGCATTGACGTTTCCAATAGTAAGCAGTTCTCCTAAAATCCACGATGGTGGGTAAGGTTCTGAGTAGGTTCGTTTGAAATGGAGAATGAACTCCTCCTTGGATTTGCTATATTCCTTGGATATAGCTCGCATTGTTTCATTAAACTTTGAACTATCCAAGAAATAAGAAGAGTCAGTAAGCCAGAAAGGATTGCCAGTCATATCTGCTGTTATTTGCATCACCGCACGTCTGATAGCAATTTCAATCTTTTCTATTTCATTGAACATGAGCAGTCTCAGTTTCTTGTCAAAGCGATAAAGCATCATCACCTTTTTGAATGTTGAACCTTCCTTATACAAATGTGCAGTTTTGGGCATCTTCAACAAAGGGTACATATAAGCAGACAATCTGTAATAACCAATATTGTCAAGGTATTGTATGGCTTTGTTTCTATCACAAATTTGTAAACCTCGAGATTCAAGCAAATCAACGAGATTTTCTGAAGATTCAAACCGTTTTGTAAAGGGAATAAGACTCGCCATATTCAAATGTGTATAAACAAAAAACGCCTCGCACGATTTGAGCATTGTTAAGAGGCTTGGCGAGGACTGACGCTGCAAAGATACGAATAATCATTGATAATACAAACTTTTTAGTAAGAAAAATCACGAGGAAGTGGATTTCTTTGACATATTTATATTTAATAATGTTAAATCAGACCTTAAAATCATACTTTACCAACCAAACAAAGTGGTTTTCAAAGTAAAAGTGTTATCTTTGTAACGTCTATACCCATACCGGAAGCCCCGATGGGCAGAGGTTGGGCAGACATACATATGGTAAAAGGCGTTTTTGTACGCTTTGGTTTTGACGCTATAAGAATCTCGCAAATTCAACGACAAGTCAAGAACAAAGCAACAAAGAACGCCTCATGAGGTGTATTATATACAGCCCTTATTGGCTTCGGACGATTCTATTGTTCGTTGTCAAGAGTGCTTTCTATATACTTACACTGGCGTGGGGCTTTCGGCGTTGCTCGTTTCGACTTGTCGGGCAATGCGAGAGCCTTTATAGCGTGGAACGAGTGACAGAACAGGCTCCGCGCTTTTTCGTATGTATTCAAAACATTAATCAGTCAAACAACACAGAGTGGAGCTGCTGTTCTAATGGAAATGGCATGAGATTAGAAAAGTGGTTTATATCAAACTTAGATGATTCTCAAAGAAAAATCATCGTCCAAAGTATAGACGAAGATATCATTGTACAAGGTGCTGCTGGTAGTGGAAAAACTAACCTTGCTATCCATCGTGCACTACAGGCAAAGAACAAAGGAAGTTACGCCATAGTTATTTTTACTGTGGCTTTGAAAAGAATGATAGCTTATGGAATGCAGGCTCTCGGTTTAGATAAAGAGCGCATTGCATACGAATGGGCTTGGACTCATCGTGGCTTTGACCTAACAGGAGATGTGTTTTGGGAAAAAGGCAATAGGAACACCCTCTATCTGGTAAATGATTTAAATGTCAGAAAGTTTGAACGTACCGAAAAGGACAAAACGGCTTATGGAATAGATTTTGCAGATTGGGTGGATTACAAATTTTACTCAGCCTTTGGACGCAGGGTTAGTTGGTTTAAAGAAGTTCCCTACCTATCAGGGTTTAGTGTGACTAATACTAATAAGTTCGAGTTGATTCCAAGTGGAACAATTTATAAGCAATCAGAAGATAAAATTGATTATCTTATTATAGATGAGGCTCAAGATTTTAACATCTCAGACTATCAAGGAAGGATAATACCTCATAAGGGGAAGAGTCTTTCTTTATTTGGAGATTCTGTGCAACAAATGAATTTTAAAGGAAGTTCAATAGATGAGATTGCTAACACTTTAGTCTACAAACGTCTCTCTTTGGATTACAATTATCGTCTACCAAAGACAATTGCTAAAGTTGCTCAGCAGATTCAAGATGTCAAGGTGGACTTGTTGACAAATAACATGAAAGATGGTGGCAATAGCGACTATCCTAATTATCCCAAACCGATTGTCACGAAATACTCATCTAGAGAGAAAGAATTGGAAGGCATATTAAATCGAATAAAAATGGAAGATTTAGATGATGTCGCAATTCTTGTTCCTGACGAGAGTGATGTACGTGAAGTAAATGATTTTCTGAATCAAAGAGGAGTAAATACACAAGTGCATTATCGAACTGGAAATGTAGTTCCGTTTAGAACTGTCAACACATTGGACTTTTCAAACAATGACCTACCATGCATCCTGACATACTATGCAGCAAAAGGGTCTGAATTTGATAATGTCTTTGTGCCTTTTGCTAATGAGGCGAACACTTGTAAAAGAAATGCTTTTTATGTGGCATGCACTCGTTCTTCACGCAATCTGTATATCTCCTACACAGGAAAGCGAACATCCTTTTTGAAAGATGTTTCAAAGGAAAATATAGTTGAAATTGAAAATAATTAGACCTATGTTTTATTATATAAGTACAAACTCATGGAACTTACTGGAATCTTTCGTTTCAGAAAGTATATCACCATTCTCTTTCTACCAAGTCAGAGGATATGGAAATAATTTGAGCCGTTATTTAGATGGAACAAATGAAAGGGCTAATTATCTAATTTTGTCAACAAAGGAAATTAATGGTGATTATGTCTTGAAAGTCAATGATGAAATTCTTGACAAATCAAATATAGCTCCTGTCAAAAATAGTAAAACTCTATTTACATACAATAAGACAATCTACTACAAAAAGGGAGCTATTGCTTTTCTGTTCTCTTCAAGAGATTTACTGGAATCTCTTGTTGCAGAGTCGCAAATATTATTTGAAGTAAAATGTATTGAAAAGTACAAGTCTGAATTTATCGTAAAGACGAGCAATGCGTTGCCTATATCCACAGGAAAAATAGCAAATGCCATATCTTTTCAACTTCAAGAATATGTTGCACAAGACTGTATTTATGACAGATTAAAGGGGATGATTGTTGCCTTTACTCGTGCAATGGCGTTTGCAAAAAATCCCCAAGAACAAAAACTAATGTGTATATTGCGTGATTTAAAAAATTCATTTGCTGGATTAAATACACAAGTTATGGTTTCTGAAATCGCTGTTTCAAATGAGAGTAAATATATTTCTCTAATCCAAACGGCTAAAGGGATATATAATGGTACTGTTAAGACAAGAACAAACTTGTTTGATATTCTTATGCAACATTTCTCTGAAATTGTCAAATTGGCAAAGGCTCGTGCAGAAGAAATATCTCAGAATAAACAAGCAAATAGTACAGACAAAAGAGATTTCTTAATAACACAAAAGGATGCGTTAGAAAGCAAACTTTACAGCATGGAATGTCACGATGGTATTTCTGATTGGATAGAAGAACTTAATTCTATAAAAAAGAAAGAACGTGATAATGGTATCAAAATGGGGAAAAAACGTGAATATTTCAAAAAGGGAACTTGGGAATATGAGCGTAAGAAGTATCTCAAACAAGAAATCAAAAAATACGAAGATGAAAATTACGAATTTAAGTCCATAAAGCAGCAGATCGCAGATATAAAACAACAGATAACGAACATAGAATCTGGTTCATCTATGTATGATACGACTTTAGGAGCTTTGTTTGTCCGTGTTAGTGATATTATGAATGATCTTATCGGCAAAGCAAAAGTATCTGGTGAGGCAAACGGAAACATTGATTATTCTTGTTTCTCACTAAAGAACTTAACTATAAGCATTGAAGTACTGAATTCTGATGAAGAAAAAGTATTTCTTGATGTCATAATGAATGAAGCTCTTATGTGCAAACAAAGAGGCTTGTCTGACGAAGTTGTATTGAACCTTATTGTTGAATCAGCCAACAAATATAAGTGCTTAGAATGCTCTAACACAGAAAAAGGAAAGCAAATACTTAGCACTCTTCGGGAATTTTGGTCATACAAGCACAACCAATGCTCATCATTTAGCATTCCCGCCAACTTGGTTGTATTGAAATCCTTGATGGCTTTCTTTATCAAACCTTTTGGTTTTGACCAAATTGACCGATACGCCCAAAATAGAGGCATTGATAATAAAGAGTATGGATATATGCTCCGAGGGGCATTAATCGGTTATACAGCCTTTCCAAAGACTTTTACTGATGCACTTTATACCAACACGGATATATACATTCCTATGGATGAATATTTAACAGCAATACACAAGCAAGTCGAAACGCAATACCCCTGCGATTGACTTGTACACAACAAAAGGGGTTAAAAGAATATTTATGGGAGTTTTAAAACTGTCTGTTATAGAAGAGCAGAACAAACAACTCAAAAACAGATTAAGAGTTGTTGGACAAAAAGAACATGTTGTTCGCATTAGCAACTGTTATTGTCCTTGTGAGTGTTTCATCAGAGAAGGCGAAGTTACAATGTGCGACGATGTTGCCTCTGCTGGAAGTTGGAACATTGATTAAAGAATCACTAATTAAGGGAGAGCCATTGTTTAACACTTTGGCTTTCCTTATTTTACGCATATGGAAGCTATAGTATTTCAAACTCAAAACGAAAATTATTATTTGTATAGTCCTTTGAAAAAGGCAATATTGCCATTATCAAAGAATGTGTACGATATAATTTCAAACGACAGAAATGAAGGAGACGAAACCTTTCGTCAGTTAAAGCAATATGGATATCTTGATAAATATACTTCATCATTTGATAGTTATATAACTGGGAATACTATACAAGGAGTATTGGTAAAACTGTCACAAATCATATTTGAGACAACAACACTCTGTAATCTTAGATGCGAATATTGTTGCTATAGCGAAGGATATGATACATTTGATAGCCGAAGAGGTATGTTGGGGAATCTGAAATTTGAAACAGCCAAAAGCATAATTGATTATTTAGCAATTCTTTTTCAGAAAGAACCTCTATCAAATGCACCTAAAGAACCTTTTGCCATCAGTTTCTATGGAGGTGAGCCATTGATGAATTTCGCTGTAGTGCGCCAAATTGTAGAATATGCAGAACGTATAGAATTTCGCAACCGTTCATTGTTTTTTACAATGACAACAAATGCAATGCTTCTATCAAAATATGCAGATTTTTTGTCACGTCACAAATTCAAAATGCTAATTAGTCTTGATGGCAACAAGGAAAACGACTCTTATAGAATAACTCCTAATGGGAATCCTTCGTTTGACATCGTAATGAAGAACTTGAAGTGTGTTGAGAATTTATATTCAGAATGGTTCGCAACATTTCGCTATAATGCGGTTTTCACAAATAAAAGTGATGTAAGGGGAATTGTTGATTGGTTTAAGATGCAATTTAACACAACGCCGAATTTTAGCCCACTTCATGTTCCTACCGAGGATGCAAAAGATGGAAACAGAATTCTATCTATGCTTAAAACATTTGAAATTCCAGAGGATATAGAGTTGGTTCCAAGTTTAATCACTCAAAATCCACTCTTTAATCGAATTTTGGTTTTTACTACAAGGTTGTTGAATAATTCAGTTAGCAAAGAGAGTGAGCTACTCGTAGATGAAAGTATTGAGAATAGTATCTTGCCAACTGGTACATGTATTCCATTTTCAAAACGACTTTTCGTAAGCTATAATGGAAAAATACATCCATGTGAAAAAGTCAATAGGGATTCACCGTTAGGATATATTGACAATAGTGGCTGGGTTCATATTGATTGCAATGAGGTAGCAAATGGATTTATGAA
>UMJW01012812.1_pt1 | contig 37323 bp, 24 predicted proteins | sample 1966151 | NCBI WGS metagenome assembly UMJW01 (sample SAMEA4836160, study PRJEB28245) | human gut metagenome | biome: gut microbiome; material: fecal sample | place: Denmark | collected 2008
TGGGCGTACATATCATGACAAACATGGTTATCGGCAGAGTTCTTTCTATCGACGAGCTTATGGGCATGGGCTATGAGGCTGTATTCGTAGGCTCAGGCGCAGGTCTTCCAAGATTCATGGGTATCGAGGGCGAAGGTCTTGTAGGCGTTTACTCTGCTAACGAGTACCTTACAAGAATCAACCTTATGAAGGCATACAAGGACGATTATGAGACTCCTATCATGAAGTCTAAGAACGTAGCTGTTGTCGGCGGCGGTAACGTTGCTATGGACGCTGCTCGTTCTGCAATGAGACTTGGCGCTGAGCACGTTTATATCGTATACAGACGTTCAATGGACGAGCTTCCTGCAAGAAAGGAAGAGGTTCATCACGCTCAGGAAGAGGGCATCGAGTTCCTCGTTCTTAACAACCCTGTTAAGATAGTTGGCGACGAGAACGGTCATGTAAACGGCATGGAGTGCATCAAAATGGAGCTGGGCGAGCCTGACGCAAGCGGCAGAAGACGTCCTATCCCTATCGAGGGTTCAAACTTCATTCTTGACGTTGATACAGCTATCATGTCTATCGGTACATCACCTAACCCACTTATCAGAAGTACAACTCCTGGTCTTGAAACAAACGATCACGGCTGCCTTATCGTTGACGAGAACGAGTCAACAACTAAGGAAGGTGTTTACGCAGGCGGTGACGCTGTTACAGGCGCTGCTACTGTTATCCTCGCTATGGGCGCAGGCAAAAAGGCTGCTGCCGCTATCGACGAGTATATCAAGAACAAGAAATAATTTCTTGTAAATGAAAATTATTTGTTAAAAGGCTTGAAGTTTGTGCAAATATCTGATATACTAATATAGTATTATTAGATTTGGAGGTCTTTTGATGAATTTGTCAGCAATTATTTCAGTTTTGGCAGCTGAGCAGAGTTCACCTGCATCACTTGCCATGACTTTTATCCCACTGGTACTCATAATCGTGTTCTTCTATTTCTTTATTATCCGTCCGCAGAAAAAGCAGGATAAGAAAGACGCTGAGATGAGAGATAACCTTGAGATAGGTGACGAGGTCGTTACAAACGGCGGAATCGTTGGTATCGTGTTCTCTATCAAGGACGACACTGTTGTTATTGAAACAGGCGGCGACAGAAGCAAGATACGTGTTAAAAAGTGGGCTATCGCTAAGAACGAAACAATTCATGACGGTGACGCAAAGTAAATATCGCTTTTAAGGGACGGGTAGTTTTATCCGTCCCTTTTTGTGTTCTTATTGTCTGTGGCTTTGAATATAATTTTCCTAGGGAATTTTGTATACGGGGGTGCGGATATGAAAAACAACAGACTTTTTGGGGGCAGAAAGCTTTCTGTGCTGTCATCTACGGCAATTTCTGCCTGCGTGGGGTGCGGTGCGATATTTGTTGCTGTGCTTGCTTTTGCGTATGTTATCACTAAGATAGATGCCACCGATCTTATGCTGTCGGTGATGTCAACAGCGGCACTTGGTATCGGAGCGTATGCAGGGGGATATGTCTGCGGAAAAAGGCAACGTAGAAACGGTCTGCTGTCAGGTGTGCTGTGCGGAGTGTTCATTTTTCTTATCATTGTCATTCTCAGTGCACTGTTTTCTAAGGCAGCCGAAAGCTTTTCCGTGCCTGCAAAGCTTGTGCTTACCCTTGTGTGTGCAGGCGTAGGCGGAGTTGTAGGGGTAAATTCTAAAAGCAGCCGATTCTGATAAGGATAAATATTTATACTGCATTAACTATTCGTTCATAAAACATAGTGGGATATGTGGTATAATTAGTGTAAATCAATTATTGGAGGTAAAATCCTATGAAACATATCAAGACGATCAATAAGGCTAATCTCAAGAAGACTGCTGCTAAGGGTGGCTGCGGCAAGTGTCAGGCATCATGTCAGTCAGCTTGCAAGACCTCCTGCACAGTTGCTAACCAGAAGTGCGAGAGAGAGGCTTAATATTCCGATCTTTCTGAGGCGTGCGAGCGTACACACGCCTTGCTAAAGGGACATTTTTATGTCCCTTTATTTTTGTATAAATTTGTATATGAATATAAATGCGAAAGGTGATTTTTAAATGATACACAAGTTTAAGCTTGGCGGCTTTAATGCACTGCTTGACGTGAACAGTGGCGGAGTACATATTATAGACGATCTGACATATGATTTGTTAGACAATGTTGAGCCGCCTTTTGAGGAGAAATGTCCTGAGGACGTTGTAAGAAAGCTGTCAAAGATGTATGACAGCAAGGATATCGAGGATTGCTATGAGGAGATAGTTTCTCTTTATAATGACAAGATATTGTTCAGCGAAGACGATTACGAGAAGTATGCCCTGTCTGCTGTGGCTTCGCCTATCAAGGCAATGTGTCTGCATATCGCTCACGACTGTAACTTGAGATGTAAATATTGCTTTGCTTCAACAGGCGATTTCGGTCAGGGCAGAATGCTCATGGACTATGAAACAGGCAAGCGTGCTATAGATTTTCTTATAGAGCGTTCAGGAGACAGAAAGTTTCTTGAGGTGGACTTCTTCGGCGGTGAGCCGTCACTGAATTTCGGTACGGTAGAAAAGCTTGTTGAGTATGCACGTTCACAGGAAGAGCCTCACAATAAAAAGTTCAGATTTACTGTTACCACAAACGGTGTACACCTCACTGACGAGATGATAGACTTCATCAACAAGGAAATGTACAACGTTGTTCTGTCTATCGACGGAAGAAAAGAAGTCAATGACAGAATGAGAGTGCGTGTTGACGGTTCAGGAAGCTATGACAGGATTATCCCTAACTTCAAGAAGCTTGTTGAGAAACGTCCTAAGAACAAGGATTGGTATGTAAGAGGCACTTACACAAAGTATAATCTTGACTTCTCAAATGATGTAATGCACCTTTATGATCTGGGATTCGACCAGATATCCGTTGAGCCTGTTATGGCTGACCCTAGCGAGCCTTATGCTATCACTGAGGCTGACCTGCCGAGGATTTTCAAGGAATATGAGATACTTTCTGAGAAGATACAGAAGATAAGGGACGAGGGCAAGTTCATAAACTTCTTCCACTTTATGATAGACCTCGATCAGGGTCCTTGTGCGATAAAGAGACTTAGGGGCTGTGGAAGCGGAAACGAGTATGTTTCTGTTACTCCTGACGGCGATATTTACCCATGTCATCAGTTCGTTGGTATCACCGAGTTCAAAATGGGCAATCTCTATGACGGCACATTTAACGAGGAAATGAAAGATATGTTTGCTCACGCACACGTTTACAATAAGCCTGAGTGCAAAAAGTGCTGGGCAAAGTTCTATTGCAGTGGCGGTTGCAATGCAAACAACTACATTTACGCAGGTGATATTCACAATGCGCACAAGCTGTCATGTCAGATACAGAAGAAGCGTCTTGAATGCGCTATCATGATGAAGGCTGTTAAAATGCTCGACAGCGCAGAATGAATATAAATATTTTGTAAATTTCACGCATTGTAACTTTTGCGTACATATATAAACTTAATATGTACAAAAACGTTTGAAGTTTAACAAAAAAATTTATTGAATAATCGGTTTAAAAAGCACGGAATAACAAATGACGTTATTCCGTGCTTTCTGCTGTTATTGCATAGTATGATCATGTCGAAAAATAGCAAAATGTGTCTGTCATATTAATAAGTATTAAGATAAATATAATGTATACTAAGCTGGTAGCTTATTGACAAAGTGGGTCGAATTTAGTATAAGATTGACATAAACAAAAGGTGCTTGGCGGTCATGTTACCGCAAATCGGCTATAACGAGCGCCCTCTGTATCGGACAGGATAAACCGACAAATTATTATGAAAAGGACGAAGAGATATGAAAACTAATGAAAAGAAGAATACTTCTGCTAAGAAGAAACTTATACCTGCAGTTGCAATGCTCACAACTTCCGCTGTAATGCTTTCTACTGCTACTTATGCTTGGTTTACTATGAGTAGAGAAGTTGAAGTAACAGGCATTAAGCTTACTGCTACAACTCCACAGACAATTGAAATTTCACTTGGTAAAGCTACAACTGGCAACACGCTGACTGCTGGACAAGAGGCAACTGCACCTGGTACTGATGAAACACTTTGGTCACACACTGCTGCTACGGGTTCTGTATATAAAGATTTTGGTAAGCTTATTCCTGCATCTTCTGTTAATGGTTCTGATATGTTCTATACAGTAAAGGCAACAGACAATGGTAAGAAAGTTTCTGATGTTGATAATCCTTTCAACAAGGCAACTACTGCTGCTGGCTGGGAATTTAAGGATGATGGCAAATCTGCTGAAACAGGTGATGTTGTCACAGCTGCTGATAAGGACGGCTCAGGATATTATCTTGACATTCCGGTTTGGTTTAGAACAACAAGCACTAGTGATGTAAACCTTGGTCTTGACGTTGAAGTTAAACAGGGTAGTGATAGTGATACAACTACAGAACTTTACAAGGCTGCTCGTGTTGCAATACTCCCTGACACTAAGGCAGCACAGAGTGTGTTCCTTGGTGCAGAGGGAAATGCTACTACAAATTATTACACAGACGGTAAGGCTGTTTCGACTGCGGCAGCAACTTTGACTGATTCATATGGTGATGTTTCTGTTGCAACAGAGGTTAAAGCTACTGACGGAAAGGTTACTAATGCTGCTAATGCAACACATGTTGCTACTGTAACAAAATCAACGGGTACAGGTTATGGTGGCGCTGTTAAGTATTACATTCGTGTATGGCTTGAGGGAGAAGATGAGGCTTGTTGGAATGCTAATGCAGGTCAGGACTTCCAGGTTAACCTTAAATTCTATGACCTTTCAAACACAGGCACAGGTGTTTAATCTATAACAATAAAACAAAAAAGACGCCGAAGAAATTCGGCGTTTTTTGGTAAATGGGTATAAAAAATAATTTTCCATATTTGGGGAAATCTCCCGATTTTTCTTTGCTTTTTGTCGAAAATATGCTATAATGATATATTGGAACAGGAAAGGAAGTGACTTGCTTTGAACGGTAATTCAACAGTTGACGGCGTTCGTGCCGTGGAGCTTTTCTATAGACCTATAAAAAATACCGACAGCGGCAGGGTCACTTTTTTGCAGTCGCAAACAAGGCTCAATTCTCCTGCTATGGGTACGCTCATGCCTGCGGATTATCTCCCTGTGGCTCAGCTTTCCGACCGATGTGTTAGCATTTTCAAGCTTGCTTTAGTTCAGCTCTTGCAGGCTTTGGGCAAGTTTCACGAAAGGGAAGTTGACGTTGATTGGGCAAGCGTGTTCATGCCTGCAAGATTTTTAAGGCAGACGGAAGCTCCGAGAGTTGTGGCAGATTATTGCGATAAGTTTGGCGTGAAGTATGAGCGTGTCTGCTTTGAGTTGTCGCCTGATGTGCTTGATGAAGCTGACAGCACAGCGGCAGATAACGTGGCTCTTATGAGAAGACAGGGCTTTCATTTTCTGCTTACAGGCTTCGGCACTGAGGGCTTTAAAATGCTTAAGACCGCTGAATTCAAGGTAGATAATATCATGCTTGACGGCTCAGTGGCTCAGGTTCTTGGTAAGAGCGACAGGTATGATACCTGCGTGAACTCTCTGCTGAATTTCGTTTTTGACCTTAATGCTGAGGTCATAGCTGACGGCATTACTGATGATAAGCAGGTGAAACAGCTCAGCGGTATGCAGTGCCTTTACTATTCGGGAGAAAATGCAGGAAAATATATTGCGGAAAGATACGTTCGCAATAGAAATGAGTAATAAACGGGTGATACGGTTTTGGACGGTAAAAATATAGATAAAAATACAAGAGTAGTCGATACCCTTGCACTTCGCAGGACCGCCAAGGAAGCTAAACGCTATGTGGTATTGATGAGATTGCTTAAAATACTTGCCATTATACTTATCGCTATCGTGGCGGCGGCATATGCGGTGTCTTATTTTTACGACAAGTATGGTAGCTTTACAGTTAAGATAAGTAAGTATGATATGATAAATCAGGGGCTTACTCTTTCGGAAACTCCTGACTATACCACGAGCAATTCAAGGCTCAATGCGGATATCCTCTATGATATGACAAATATCAGTGGTGAAGATCTCCCTGATAATATCGACAAGATAAACGGCAGCCATAATGGCGAGGGGTATATAGCTTATACTTTCTATCTCATAAATTCCGGTAAAGACACACTTAGCTATGACAGCGAAATGACTATCGAGAACGTCACGAACGGTGTTGATGAAGCTATCAGAGTGGAGCTTTTCGTGAATGGCGAGAAAACTGTTTATGGTAAAACAAAGTCTGACGGCAGCGGTAAGGAAAGCGATTGCGACAAGGAGTTCGCCTCCTCTACTGAGGTCATGAAGGACCGACGTGAAAAGCTTGGTCCCGGTGAGAAAGACAAGTATACAGTGGTTATATGGCTTGAGGGAAATGACCCTGATTGTGTTGACAAAATAATTCGGTGGCACAATGAAGCTTGGTATGAATTTCAAGATCGTTGAAACAACTTAAAGAATTAGAAGGGAGGAAGCCTCGGGTTTCCGAGGTTTTGAATTATGAAAAAAGCTTTGAAGATCGTTTTTAATGTTATCGCATGGGTGGTGCTTATCTTTGCACTGCTTATAACAATTCTCGTGTTCTCGTCTGATAAGAATAATGGTACGGCAAGTCTGCTGGGATATGTCCCGCTCACAGTTGAATCTGACTCAATGAAGCCAACTTTCAAAAAAGGCGACCTTATTATCTCAAAGGAAATAGACGATATCAATTCTCTGAAAAAGGGCGACGTTATCACTTTCTGGACTCTTATAAAGGGCCAAAAGGTGAAGAATACCCACCGTATCGCAGAGGTACTCAATGATAACGGCTCTGTAGGCTTTATCACACGAGGCGATGCTAATAACGTAGATGATACATACACTGTTTATGCAGGTGATATAATCGGTCAGTGGAAAGGTGCAAAAATAGGCGGTTTCGGCAAGGTAATGGATTTTCTCAGAACAAAAACGGGATTTTTCATTTGCATACTTTTGCCCATAGCACTGTTTTTCCTCTTTGAGCTTTATAAGCTTATCGCAACCATAATCGAGATAAAGCGTCCTGCTATCACAGAGAGCGATGAGGAAGAAATAAAAAGACGTGCAGTTGAGGAATACCTTGCACAGCAGAAGAAAAAGGAAGAGGAAAATGCACAGCAGGAGAAAAATGACAAATAACTGCTGCTTGGGTGATACATTATGAATGGATTTCTGAAATGGTTTTTTGTTTTCATGTCGTCAATGCTTGCAGGCTTTGGGCAGATCTTCAAAGGTCTGTGGAACGGCATAAAACAGATCTTCAATATAAAAAACTACATAAGGATATTCAAGACCTACTCGGCAGACTTTGGTGCGCTGGGCTGGATACTTTCTGTGCTTGCAATTATCGTTGTTGTGGCTATCTTTGTGCTTATTATTTTTATGATAGTGCTTGCTGTGAGAAAGTACATAAGATTCAGACACTCTATCGTCAGCAACGAGGATCTTATCGAAGAAATATCTGACCTGCAGCGTCAGGTGGTCAAAATGACCAAGGAAAAAGATGAGATCATGGCAATGAAGGTGGCTCAGCTTGGCGTATATGATAACACCGCTCTTGCAGAGGGCGAGCAGATGCCTGCACAGGGCGAAGTTCAAACCATTGTGGACGGCGTTGTTCAGACTGCCGACTGCCGTTTTTCAAAGCTTATCGAGGTGGACAATTTCTACAAGACATACGAGCCGCCTGCTTACAATAATGACATCACCCTTAGCGGTATCTGCGAAGCATACAGAAACTTTGCCTGCTCAAGAATGCACCTTTATTATGACATAAAAACTATCCGACTTTTCATTGCTGGCATGGCTTCAACAAAGCTCATTATCCTGCAAGGTATCTCTGGTACAGGTAAAACATCATTGCCATATTCATTTGGTAAGTTCTTGCAGAAAGATACCACTATTGCTTCTGTTCAGCCGTCATGGCGTGACAGAACTGAGCTTTTCGGCTACTTCAACGAGTTCACGAAGAACTTTAATGAAACAGAAGTCCTCAAAAGAATTTATTCTTCTGAATACAATGACGATGTGAACTTCATACTCCTCGACGAGATGAACATTGCGAGAGTAGAATATTACTTTGCAGAAATGCTCTCGATTCTTGAAATGCCTGATCCTGCCGAGTGGGAGCTTGATCTTGTTCCTAATGTGTGGAGTACCGACCCTGTTCGCCTGGATAAGGGCAAGCTGCGTATTCCGCAGAACATTTGGTATATCGGTACTGCCAACAACGACGATTCCACGTTTACTATCTCAGATAAGGTATACGACCGTGCACAGCCTATCAATCTTGACGCAAAGGGCGTTGCCTTTGACGCACCTGACACGCCGCCTATGAATTTAAGCTTTGAACATCTTGATACACTTTTCAAGGAAGCTTTTCAAATGTATCCGGTTTCACAGGACAGTCTGAAAAAGATCCAGCAGCTTGACCTGTGGGTAATTGAAAAGCTGAGAGTGGCTTTCGGTAACCGTATACTTAAACAGATGAACTTGTTTGTTCCTGTATATGTTGCCTGCGGCGGAGAGGAGCTTGACGGCATTGACTATGTGCTTGCCACAAAGATATTCAGAAAATTTGAGTCGCTTAACTTGGCAATGCTAAGAGAAGAGCTGAAAGAGCTTTGCACCTATATGCTGAAGCTTTTTGGCAGAAACACTATGAAAGAATCTATAGCATATCTTGAAAGATTGCAAAAACTGTACTAAAATTTGTACTCATAAGCTTTGAGAGGAGGGACGGGCATGAGCGAATACAACGAACAGCGTGCAGCTTTTGACAAAGCTGTAAAGACGTTTGACGGCAATAACAGCTTTGCGGCAGCCCGTGCCTTGCTTCTTTCGGGCGAAAAAACTGTATCTTTTAATCGTAAGATAATCGAGAAGAATATAGATTCGTCCTGGCTCACAGAGATAGAAAAAGCTCTGCCACATCTTGATACGGTAATAAGAAATCCAAGAAACACCATTAAAGAAGTGGAAGAGATCGTGCCTATCGCTATGTCAAGGAAGATAACGGTAGAGTCCATAAAACATCTAAGACAGCATACCGACCTTATTCAGGATATCGACAAAAAGACTGGAAAGATAACTCCGTCAAAGATACTCAACATTCATAAAGAGGAAACTCTTGATACATATGAAAATAGATTTGTAAATACCCTTATCGACAGGCTATACATATTTATAAATATAAGATACAATAAGCTTGTCCAGACCGCAGAGGCGCAGGAGGCTTATTCTTTTAATTACGATACCGTGGCTGACAGCGGCGACGGCAGAAAGGTCAACATTAGTTTTAAGATAGAAACTGTTGACAGTCTTGTCGGCGGCAGCAAGGATACTGATGTTTGGGCGAGGCTTGAAAGGGTCAAAAAGGCTATCGAGGGCTATAAAGGTTCAGTGCTTTGTACCACTCTTGGCAACGCTTTTATCAGACCGCCTGTTATGAGAACAAACGCTATCACTAAAAATGTGGACCTTATGGCGTGTCTTACCCTTTGGCAGTTTATCGAAAGCTACGATAAGGCAGGCTACGAGGTCAACGTTTCCGATACTGCACAAAGACCTGATGATTCTTATATCGAGGATATATATGGTCTGACCGCAATGAACTATATGCTTTTTCGCTCATATACCCATGGGGCAGACAAGTCGGAGGAGCTTAAAACCATAAAGAGCAAGACTCTCGCACCAAAGGTTGTCAGGCGTTTTGATAAGCAGACGCCTGATAAATATGATGTCATAGTTGGCGAGGGTGAACAAAGTAGTGCAAGTAAGACAGATATGGGTATGACTGCCGAAGAGGCAGGAAACCTTACGGCAGAGCTTGACCGTATAGTTGAGATAGAAAAGCAGTTTCTCAAAGATGAGGAAGACCGTAAGAGGGCTGAGGAGCTTGCGGCTGCAGAAGCTGAAAGAAAGCGTGCCGAGCAGGAGAAACTGGAGCGTCAGCGGCGTGAGGAAGAAGAGCGCATAAGGCTGGAGCATGAGGAAGCTGAACGCAGAAGATTGGAGCTTATCCAAAAACAGCAGGCGGAGCAGGCTGCAAGAGAAAAGGCGGAGCGTGAGGAACGTGAACGCCGTGAAAAAGAGGAAGAGATCAAGCATATCGCAAGACGCAAAAGGCAAATGGAAGAGCGCCAACGCCGTGAAGAGGAGCAGCGTGTCCGTGAGGAAAGAGCTAGGATCCGAGAGGAGAAAAAGCTCGTCCGCAGCAGCCTTGGATCTGCTATGGATCAGCAGATCAGCACGAATGAAGAAGCCGTGTCTTCAAGCTTTGTGTCAGAGTATGAGTCCCCTGAGATCGCTGCAAAAAAGGCGAAAGAAGCACAACAGCAGCGTGAGCAGGAACGTCGTGAGCGTGAACGTGCTGAGCGTCTTAAAGCTGAACGTGAAAGCTTTGAAAATAAAAATATCAATGAGATATTTAAAGAATATTCCAAAAATCCATATTACATGGCAAAACGTGGCATAACATATGTTCTGGCTCACGCATTTGGGATCATACCTGTTGTGACGGATAATCCGGACTATATCAGAATGCTCAAAGTCAAGAAGGAAAAAGAACTGGCTGAGGCAGAGAGAAAACGTGCAGAGCGTGAAATTGAGATCATTTATGAAAAATATGCTCCGTATCTGAAATATGATGTAAAGAGGCGTATCAAAAACAGGCAGTTTAAAAAGAGAAAACGTCTTGAGCGAAAGAACAGACCGCCAAGACCATATATTCCGCCACAGCGCACCGCTGAGGAGCAGAAAGCTATCGACACTGAAATGAAACGACTCTATAAGGAGTATCATGTTTCAGCAGTTGGCAGAATGGCAAGGCATTTAAAAGAGAAATATAGCAAACAATGACACGGAGGGAGAGTCGTTATCATCGGCAAGTCGTTGAGGATAGTAAAAATAGCTTTGACAATACTTGGCTCTGCTGTGTTTGCGGCACTGCTGAGTGTGACGGTGTACATAATGGTCTGCGGCTGTATCGGCAAAACAGCAAGCATTTTTGGTTACAGCGTACTGAAGGTCATGAGCGGAAGTATGGAGCCGTCTATACATGAGGGTGACTATATTTACATCAAAAGGACGGATACTGACAGCTTAAAGGCAGGGGATATCATTTCGTTCTACTCTCAAGATGACAGTATTAAAGGCGAGATAAATACTCACAGGATATCTGAGGTTTTGAGCGACGGCACTTTTGTTACTAAAGGCGATGCTAACAAAATAGAGGACAGCGTGACGGTGCAAAAAGGCAGCGTTATTGGAAAATACTATGGAAAGCTCAGATTTTTCAAGTGGCTTGGGTCGTTTGCATCAACAAAGAAGCTCCTTATACTGTTGGTGATAATCCCAACAGTTTGCATGGCGGTGTATGAGGTAAAAACTATCGCTGAGATAAAAATATATTCAAACCGTGAGGAAGCCTTGAAAGCGGCTGAGGAAGAAAAAGAAAAGCTTATGCGTGAGGCTGTTGAAAAGGAAGTTCAGCGGCTGAAAATGCAGGAAAACGAGAAAAAGGAGGCGAACAGCTTTGAATCAGGAAAAGATAATGAAGGCTAAAATGATAACGGCTATCGTTATTTGTATTGCGGCACTTGCAGGGCTGTTCGTTTTTATCGGGCTTTATATGGACAAGTCCGAGGAAGTCAGAAAGACTTACATTGCTAAGTATATGGAAAATCTGTCTGCCGCCTCTGAGGAGATAGACACTTATCTTAAAAGCGGCAAGGATCTTCCAACGAGATATAACATGATACTTTCGGACATGGGTGCGGCAAGGTCGCTGGTGTTTCTTATCGACGATTACACTGATGAGCAGAAGGCTATAAATGAGCTTCATTACTGCTTTGTGAAGTACCCCGAACAAATGCAGGGCAAACTTGAGGACGTAAAAAAAGCACTTGACCATATCACCGAAAATCTTGACAAAGGCTATAGGGAAGTCAACGAGATAGTTGATTCGGTTGATAAAATGGGAAATTAATGCAAGGAGGACAATAACGTGAGCAGTAAAGGGCAGCTTAAAAGAGAAATAAAGAAATGCAGACTTACTATTGAGGAGATCGAGCGTAAGAGATCACGTTCACAATCAGCACTGGTTCAGGCAATTCTTTTGCAGGAAGAGCCTAACGAAATGGACGTTGAGTGGTTCAACAAATACACAGGCGAGATAACCGCATGCAGAAACCACATGATAGAATTGCAGAAAGAGCTTGACTCGATGAAATAATGGAGGTCGCCAAAGTGGCTGAGCATAAAGTGATAGAGAAAGCAGACAGCGAGGAAGAAAAGAAGAAACGCAAACTGCTTATTATAAAAATAATACCAGTTGCAGTGCTGGCATTTATACTTATTGCGGTCAGTCTGGCTTGGTTTACCATTGATAAAGCCCTTGATCTTGATTCATTTGGAATGAAAAGCGTAGATTCGCCATTTGAACTGAAAACAGTAGGCAGTGCCAATGTGCTTAAAGCTGAGATACTTGACAGCAATGACTACTCTAAGGTGTCTGATGGGAGCAACATCACTTCTGATGAGAACAACAAGATCTACTGGCTTCTTGATGAAGAAAGCGGTATGACGAATGGTATTAATCCTGGTAGTCATGGAAAGCTTACTTTTTATGTTGTCCCGAACCAGTCGGGGGAAATGGAGATACAGTTCAAGTTGAGTATCACGGGGTATGCAGAGAATAAAAACGAAGACGCTGTTTCTTATGAAAAGGTTACTGAAGAAGAAGTAACTAGATTTATGAATGGACATATCATGTTTTTTGAGAAATATGATGAGAACAATCACACATATTCCGATTTTCTTCATGATGAAACATTCACAAGGACGTTTAAAGATTGTAAAGTAAACGTTCCGCAGGAAGTGAACGTATATTGGGTGTGGCCGAACACGCTTGGTCAGATACTAATGAAAAGCACAGATGAAAATCTGACAGAGAAAAATGTGCTGTTTGATGATGACAGTAAAGAACGTTTGGATTTTGCGGAATATATAAAGGGTAATTTAAGCTTGTTCTTGTCAGGTGATGCTGATAAAGAACAAAATAAAACAGTTATTGAGAAAATACTTAATGGTGATAAATACAGCACAGCACAGTTATCATCACTAAGTTCCATGTATAATGACGCTGACGAAAAGATAGGTACAAAGGTGCAATATATCCTTGTTGAACTAAACGTATAGATAAGAATATTAACTTTGCACGGAGGCAGTTGAAAGTGAAAGCTAATAGAAATCAGAAAATTAATAGAATATGCCACAAGCTTTACAGCAAGTATCGCAAGAATATTATTTCTTTAGTTACCGCTGCCGTATTGCTTGTCACGAGTATGCCGCTTGCAGACATTTCAGGTGTTGTGTCTAAAATGGTATCAACTGTCACCAACGCTATTACGGCTATGGCGGCAGATACATATACTGACATTTCTAATGATATCAAAAATGGCGTTTTTACGATACAGAATGCAGACGATTTTAAAAAGCTTCTTAATGCAGATCCTGCTGTCTATCAGGAAATCACTGTATTGTTTTCAAACAACCAATCTCAGTTTAAGGCTTCTGATTTTACAGGAATAGAAAAAGGACTTGGCAATGAAGAATATCCTTTCATGGGAACAGTCAAAGCAAATGAGGGTTCAGCTATTAATCTTCCTATTAATTTTGCTCTGTTTGAATATCTTAGTGACAGTGCAAATTTAGATACTATTATTTTTGCTAGACCGGAAGAAAAAAATTCAGCTTTGCTTGCTGAGAATGTTGTACATGGTGATGTGGCTTCAGCTAATAAGTGGAAAATAAAAGCTGATCCTGTAGATGATTCAGGTGCTACAAATTATAAATCCTTCACGTCTGTTATAGGCAATATGAAAAATGGAGCAAAGGTCGATCTGGATATCACTCTAAGTAATGGTGTCAAGGTGGAAGTATCAGGCGGGGATAATGCAGGTCTTGCTTGCGGCACTATGGACGAAAACGCAAGTCTTGCTGTAAGCTTGTCAAACAGTTCGCTTGACATTTCCGGCAAATCGAACGCAGGTGTATTTGTCGGAAAAATGAGCGCTGATGCAACACTGAGCATTGACAAGTGCGATACCTTGACAGGCGTAAATATATCCGCAAACAACGCAGGCGGACTTGTGGGCAGTGCAGAGAATGCAGAAATAAATGTCGGTGAAGGTGTCACCCTTACCATGACCGGAAGCGTTACAGGCTCTGTAACTGCGGGCGGTCTTTTCGGCTCTTATACATACAGTAAAGCCAACGAAAAGACATTTGACATTTCAAAATTCAGTGGCATGAAAATGGCACTTGCTTGTTCATCAGGAGATACCGCTGACAGTGCGGCTGTTGGCTCTGTTTTCGGACTGCTGACAAACAGCGCAGATAGTGTAAAAATTAGTATCACGGGCACCGCTAATGATACTATTATTTCAAACTTCGATGGCACTGTCAGGGCAGGCTTTTATGGTGGTATTGTCGGAAGATATTCTGCTAATGCTCTTAGCTCTGAACTAGCACTAAGTGATATCATTGTAAATGTGACTGGCTCATGCAATGCCCTTGATTTTGGCGGCATTATTGGTAAGATAGGTGATAACAGCAAGGCTTATGTAAGCGTCAAGAATACCACTATAAGTATTAAGAATCCCACATCATCACAAAATAATTATGGCGGACTTGTGGGCTATGCAGATCAGGCTTTTATAGATGTTGGCGGCAATGTTACAGTTACGGCAGCTGATGTTTCTGCAAACCAGAGCGTAGGTGGCATTGTTGGCAAATTTAATAAAAATGGCGTTGTAAGGCTTGGCGGTGAAACAAACCTTTCAGGCTTTTATCCTAAAGACCCTAACAAAAACAGATGTCAGATAGTAGGAAATAGAGGCAATGCTTTGATCTATAGCTTAAGCGGCTGGTCATTTACAAGGACATCTTCAAAAGTCATAGACGATATGGATTGGGGCGGAGTGCTTCGCCTTAACGATTCCGATCTGCTTGAGAGTGCTGGCGGTGTTCTGTCTTTTGATGGATCAGGACATACTGTTACAATAAATGGATTTTCTAATAATAATATTACCATAAGCAATAGGGCAGATTTTGCCCGTGCAGCTTTGATAATGCAGCATGAAAGCAATGATTTTGTTAAGTATAGCGGTGCTAGCAGGGCAGATATGCTTGCGGCAAATATCAGCCTTAGTGCAGATGTTGATATAAGCGACACAGGTCTAACCGGCTTTATGCGTGATAATGATGAGGGTACATTCACAGGCACTCTGAATGGCACTAGTCATAAACTTACCATGACAGTGGGAACAGAAAATGATAAGATAGTTTTCCATACTCACAACGGACTTTTTGCAAAGACAAGCGGTGCAAAAATAAGTAATTTAACGCTTGTTTCAAACTTTAATATTGTTGGTGACAATGTTTCTGGCGGTGATGCTTGTTATATTGGTTCTGTATCTGCATACAACAGCGGAGCTTTGACTATTGACAAAGTGACCGCTGATGTGACCGCATCTCCAAGTGGTGCGTATACTAATTTTGTCGGAGGTCTGGTTGGATATGTTGCTGACGCCACAAGTGAAGTTTCGTTCACTAATTCTGCTGTAACAGCAAATCTTACATACAATAATAGCACAACAAAGGTAGATTGTACTTGTCTTGGCGGAGTTATCGGAATGGTAGGAGCTGTTACATCAAAACCTACAACTGGTATTAAGTTTAATAATGTCACTGTTGACGGAAATATAACTGACAAACACACAGGAAGTAACTCCAGAGTTGGTGGACTCATTGCAGAGGTCGGTGCTAAGGATAATTCAGCTTCTGTTGTACCTAATAAGGTATCTATCACCAATGTTAATATTAATGCTTTAACAATAAATTCTAGTGGTAAATCAAATAGCGGTGGATTTTTAGGGCATAACTGGTATAGAGTAGAAATTGATCTGAATAGTTTGAATGTAAACAATTCAAGATTAACAGTGAACAATGGCACAGAACTGGGCGGTCTTGTACTTTCCACAACAGGTTATTGGAGCATAAAAGAGGTTAGCTTTGACGGTGTGACAGTGAAAGCAACAAAATGTATAAATTTCGGCATGCTTGCCTCAACTCTTTTTGGTAGAGATTATGACTCTTATGGCTTTGACTATTTTAAAGGTGAAAATGTCAATAATTACAGAAGCTCACGAGATGCAACTTATTTTGAACTTACTAAACCTAATGGATATAAGATCTCACAAGATACTAAGATAAATATAAGCCCAAGCTATTCGTATTTTGATGAGATAGCTCGTTGTAGTATTTATTATTCTTCTTCAGCTAGTTTTATGTCTAATCGTCAAGCCATAATTTCAATTCCTGCTGTTACAGCGGACGGAGAGCGTTTGCTGTATATGGACGGAAAGAAATGCAATACCTATCAAAATCAAACAACAAATAATGGTGCTGTGTGGAAAAATAATTCTTGGGCAAGATATTATTATAACCTTGATGTATATAAAAACGGTAAAGCCACCACAGGCGGAGCTAAGGCTGTTGAGTGGAGCGCAAAGCTTTTTGCGGCAAATAATATAAAAGCATATATTAATAGCACAAATATAGATTTTCCAACAGATCCAGAAATAGATTTGACAGGATATTCATTTTATCCAGTTGATACAAATGGTTGTAATATAAAATCAAATTCAACTATTACTTTTGAAAATAATGGCTTTAATCAGTCTGAAATGGTATCAAGCAGTAATAGTGACAATTATGCCCGTACAACTGACGGAATAGATGGAACAAATTTAACTAATGACCATAATCAACATTACATGATGCAATGCGGACTTTTCAGGAATGAAAATGGAGCTGTTACCATAAGTGGTAAACTGACCTTTAAGGGAAATATCGGTAAGGTGAATGGTGGTTCAGGTGCATTGGTTTGCGGCTCGGTTGCTGACGACACCAATACTACAAAAAAATCTGTCAAAATTACCGGCAGTATCGTTCTTGATGATCTGTATGTGAATGATACTTCTTTAAGTTTAAATGGTGAAAATTCTTATGCCCCTTTGCTTATAAATAAGATAGGCAACATGACAGAGATCACTATACAGAATGTGTCACAGAAAAAACACAGTATGACTGCTGAAAAATATTACAAAGGCGATCAGAATTATGCTGCAACAAGCCTTATAGGCAATGTAGGAAGCGAAAAGGGTCAAAATATATCTCTGACTTTCTCAAATATCAAGCTTGACGCAAGTAATGAAAATTCAATTTTCAAAAATGCTACTTTGCTTGAAAGCTTTCAGCATTCTGACGGAGCAGGCTCTTCTGCAATATACAACTATAAATGGGACGACGATTGGGGTACAGACTCAGCTGGCAATATTAAGCATAATGTAACCTACGGAAAAGAAGTGTCTGACACCATAAAGAATCGTGTAGATGATGTGAGCAGGCAGAATAAGTATCATGGCGATTGGAGTAGAGATGACAGGTATACTTCTCCTGACCAAAATAACGCAAAAGAGGAATATAGCTTTACTGAATACAAGCCATATGTTGCTAAATCGTATGATACCACCCAAAACTATGATGAGATAGACGTAAACCTTGAGCGACCATATCTGGACGAGGGTTGCGGAACATACTCTGATCCATATATCCTTGACGCTTCTACACTTGCAGAGGTCGCACGAATTATCAGTACAGCCGCACCTACAAATGGCTGGGAAGTAAACTATAATGCAAATGTTTCTGCCGATAAATCGACTGTTAATGCTAATAGTGCTTTTTGCAAAGGCACTAATCATAAAACTTATACTTATGATGGAACAGGCAATTTCGTAAGCGGAAAGGAAACAGTTTCAAAAGATAACATGATCAAATATCTTTGCGAGGCTTATTACAAGATAAATGATGATATAGTTCTTGGCAGTTCTTTTGCAGGTCTTGGCGGAACATCAAACAGTTACGTTTTCAGGGGCGTTATTATTGGACAGAAGAAATCCGACGGAACATATCCAACTATCACCAATAATTCTGCAAGCCCGCTCATCAGGTTCAGCAGCGGAAGTGTTGTAAAAGATATCAACATAGAATATACCAAAGAAGTAACGCTTTCAAAAAACAATAATAATAAATTAAACTATAGTACCGGAAAGACGGAGTATTATGGTGGTGTTATGGGCGTTGTGTTCGGTGGAGATAATATCATTGATAATGTCAAGGTAACAAATCCTAATATAAAATTTGCAAATAACGATAACAGCAAACAACATCTCATTACTGCAGGCGGATATGTTGGCGCCATAGTTTACGGCGGCGTTATTTTCAGAAATATGGACATCGTTGCCAAAGATAGTGCGCTTACAACCAACAATACTGAGGCAGTGGGTGAAGACGTATATACCAATCTTTTTATCAATCCATATATAGGCAGAGTTGTAAACGGCTTTGCTATCGAAGAGGGAACAACGTTTGGTAAGTCAACTAACCTTAACAATGGCAGGAAAAATTATCTCATCACGCAGTTTAAGAGTGAGCTAAGTGATGGTGAGAAATTAAATGTTATTGCCGGCACGACCAATACCATTGAAGTGCCTAATGCACAGGCGTTGTTTATGCTGTCTATCATATCACAGTCTGGTATGGGATATACAGACCGTAGAAACAATACTTGCGGATATGGTCACTATACTTTTACTCGAAATGCAGACTATTCAAAAGTTGGCACAGCTACATTGACTTCTGATGATAAAGATTACAAAACTGCGATCTCAGATTATCAAAGACTTGAAAAGGCTACAAGCAGGGAATATGAAAAGAAAAATTCTGTAATGCTAAAAAAATATACAAAGCCAAGTGAAAAAGGTCTTTATGAAGCAAAGTGGGCACACGAATTAAATAAGAACTTTACTGTTAAACTCACAGGAAATGGAACCTATGACCTCACCGAAACCGGTTTTCGTGGTATAAATCAGTTGTTTGATGCAAAGGATAGTAACCTTGGCGACATTAAATGTGATTATACTTTATCTTTGACAACTATCCAGGGAAATGATAAGACTATAAAGCTCGATACAGATATAAAAGCCTATGCTGTGAAAATAACGGATAACAAGAGCGGTAGCACTATTGAATTCCAAGATGTGGATAACTATAAATATCGTACCGCATTTGCCTCCGTAAAAGGAGTTGGGTTGATAAACTGTTCAACGTATGCTTTAACTGTAAATAACCTTAAGCTTTCCGGCAAGATCAGCGTTAAGACGTATAACTACGATGGACAATCGTATGTTAATGAAGACCTTTCTACAGGTGGTATCGTTGGCGGAGTACAGAGTTCTTGCAAGTTTATCGGAATAACATTGATCGATCTTGAAATATATGGCGCATATACTGTGGGAGGACTTATAGGAAAGTCAACAAATAATATTAATATAAGTAACGTTAAGTCTGAAAACAGTGGCGTTTATGTGTATGGCGGATTTGAAACAGGCGGTCTTGTGGGAAATTCTCAGAAAGGCAACGAATTCTCTGTTAAGGATTCTAAGATAAAAATTAATAAAGTTGAATTTGCTAATCTTGATAAAGGCACAAAAACTTGGTTTGGCGTAGGTGGAATCGCAGGTTCTGCAAATATCAAAACGACAATAAGCAATGTTCAGCTTACAGCCTATAATAAAGACAGCTTTATCGGTTCAAAAAAAGACAATAAACCCCTTGCAACCCAGACAATGAACGAGGGCGGTCTTATAGGACTGTCTAACGGAGCATGCACAATAACAAACACAAGCGTCACCGTCGATGTTTATGGTAGTAATGCCGGTGGATTCGTTGGAATAAACAAAAACCAGTTGTCTATCAATGACTGTTACTATGGAGGAACATCTGAAACATCATCTTGCGGTGTTTATGGCTATACAAGTTCAGGCGGAATGGTCGGCACACAAAATGCGGCTGTGACCATATCAAAGTCTGCTGTAAAAAATGCAATGATAGGTATACCAGCTGCTAAAAATGGTGATGCAGGTATCGGAGGTTATGTTGGCATTAAAACAAGCGGTGATCTGAAGATAACTGATTGTGAAGTCAACAATGTTACTCTGTCAGCAGAAGATAAGTCCAATGGTGCAGGTGCAGGCGGTGTGATCGGTCATAACGACGGCGGCAATACATATGCTTATGATATTCTCATAAATAAATTAGGCTATGTAAGAGGCAACAACAGCGTATCTGTTTCTAACTTGATAGGTTGGAACTATGATAAAAATCTATCATCTAAATTTATTGGAGTATCGGTAAATAACACGGATTGTTTACCTGATATACAGTATGGTGCTTCACAGATACCTGCCAGCTTCACCGCAGTTCACTCCGACTACAACGGTACTCAGGACAATACCAAAAATATCGGCGAGGGAAGCAGTACGCACGTTGATAGCTATTCACCTTATGTCAATATAAACCCAAGCGTTCCTGTCGGCGGTAAGACTTTCACAGGTGATTTTGTTGGCGGAAATATGCAGACTATCATCAGTGACGCTGCTTCTTATACGAATGGCACAGCCAAAAAATCCTATGGCATAAACAGTACCATAAAGACATATGCAGAGGATCTGGCTAATTCAAAGCTTACAACATTTCATCAGGCCTCTGAGCTTGATGTTCAGGAGCTGAATGATCTTCCAGTTTTGCTTATTGATGATAACTCATCGTTGAATATCACACAAATGCTCGCAAAGTATATCTCAGTTCTGACAAATTGTGATGTTTGCGACAGCAGTTCAAATAAGCTGAAAACAACAGATCTTATGAATGTAAGCACAGCGACTTATGTGTATGATAACGATGTTTTGAAAAAATCAGACAAAAGCACTCTTACGTTTAACAGCAAGACAGGATATTTCAAGGTCACAGACGGTCAGTACGACAATGACGGCACAAACAGATTTACTGTCATTACTCTTGATTATATCGACCCAACGGGAAGTGGCAAAACTGCTCTTAGACTTCATATTCCTGTTTTTGTAAGAAAGGTGCTTGATTTCAGCTTCCAATCTTACGTTATCTCAGGCACAGACTATAACCATTCTCACTATACGGATAAAACAAAGCTTGCTTTTGAGAGTTTTGATGCACCTGTTACTACTTATTTTAAGTATTCCTATTACAAATCCGCTAACGAATGGGAAAAAATGCTCAATAACGGTGACAGTCTGCTTTGGAGCTTTGATAAAAAGCTTTATCTTATTGGTGATAATGCCACTGACAGTGGTGTGCTTACCGATGATACAAAGCTAACTCTTGTTGATGCAAATAACAATGACAAGACTTATCATTCTACCGCAAGTGATGCTAAGTTTAATAAAACAACCGGTGAGCTTGACTTGAAAAATATAAGTGGCTTTAAACCGGTTACAATGAATGATGTACTGTTAAGATATGCGTCGGTAACAGCTAAAGAATCATCTGACGGAACACTTGTTGAGGCAGCTGATGAAGCTACAGCTACTGTAAAAACAAGCGACGGCAAGTATTATAGACCTGCTGGGGAGGCTGAAACAGGCATTTATAAGATAACTGTTTCAGCGAATAGTGATACACCAAAAAATGATAATGACGAAATGATAATAAGCGAGAACTATTATCTCACTATCAATATTCCGGAAACGGGAAGCTCGAAAAAAGTCATCAAGAACTTTGTGAATTATTATAGCGGTAATAAGCCAAGAAAGCTCAATGGCAATATTCCTACAAACCTTGTCCAAGTGACAAATAATGACACTGGTGCATATGTTATTGCAAACTTTTTTACACAGTTAGTAAGTGTGACGGCTCATGACCCAGAGGAGATAACAGCGTCAAATAATTTTGTCCGTGCGACAATGACGTCAAAGATAAGCATTGATCCGAGCCTTAGAGATACATTTAATGGCTATAAGAGTGACGATTTCAATATGTATCAGGCGTTTAAATTCTCTATGAAGAGCTTTGATGAAAACGATGCGGGAGCTAATGCAAAGATCATTGCAGGAACTTCGGTGAATGTTGATTACAGCATTTTAAACAGTTCAGACACAGAGTTATCAAACGCAAAAATAAGCAAGACTGAGACACTTTCAGAAGCTAAAGACAGCTATATGCTGATGTATCCCGATTCGGTCTACAATTATATCAATAGTGACACAAATGGCTCTATAACTGTCAAGGCTGATATCAGCTTATCTTATGGTACTGCAGGGATCATAGATCAGTTTCCTGAGCGTAAGGACGGTGATACCAAAACCGGTATAGGCGTAAATGCGTCGTCATATGTTGCATATAGCCAGAACAATATTGAGAACAGCTCTATCTCTGCAAGTGGAGTTATGCCTGCCAGACGCTACTATAGAAAGGCAATGACGGTGGCACAGCTAAATTATAACGTTGCAGAGTCAACGGTTCTTGAGTCGAAGGATTCACCATTTTCTCAGCTTGGTATAAATGCCAAAGATATGAATACAGAAGAAATGGCAATAACAGCAAATGCTATCTATGATCTGTCTGCTTTGAGTCGATCAACAAAGGACAGTGGCAAAAAAATACAGTATACAATGAGGTTGTATGTTAAGGACAATAGTGGCGATTATAAGCAGACAAACGATATTAGCAAATACCTCAGTAGCTTTACTTTGGAAAACGCCACATCAAGCAGCGGTCTGAATGGCAAGGAGTGCGTTTTTACCACTGACTATAATGGCGAAGAACAAAACACAGCCGTTACGAAATTTACAGTAAAAACAGGCAAGGCTTTTGAGGAGCAGGGACTTACCTATGCGAACTGTAGAGTTGAGCTTACCGCAGTATTGCTTAATGACAACAACTCAGTTGTTAATGGAACTACCTCAAGCGACTATGTTGTTTACACAAACGCAAAAATAGAAACAGGTTTTATAAATTCATAATAAGCAGGCATTTTCAGGAGAAAATTATGACAAAAAGCATTTTTGGAAAATTCAGAAAATTAGAAAAAAAGAAGAAGCTCCAGCTAGTCATAGCAGTATCCATCTCGGTGGTACTGCTTGTGGCACTGCCTGTTTATGCGTGGTTTACTCACAAACGTTCTATTGCTCTTACAACAAAAATAAATGCCCCTACTCAGCTTTATATCACCGCAGGAAACAAAGAATCTGTGGCAAATCTTGAAATGGCAGATATAGACGTTGAGAACGGCAGTTATAAAGACTTTGTTTTCGGCATAGGCGGGGCAGACGTGCAACAATATCAAATACAGCTTGCACATACAACGAATATCCCTTTTGAGTATGAGATATATCGTGCGAAAAGCGTCAGTGAAACTGAAAAATCTGAAGCTGTCGTTTATGTTTCAGATGAAGAGAATAAAACGTTTTATTACAAAATAGACGGCAATAAGATCTCGCGACATTATCTCAATCAGCAAGGCTCGGAGATACTTGCTAACAGCACACTTCACGAAAAGTCCTATGACAGCTACGGCAATGTTCAGAAAAATGCCGAGGCGCTTTATTGGCAGTCTGATGGTCTAAGTGTAAATGATGCAGAAAACCCATTTTGCGATTATTTTATAATAAGAGTAAAATGGAATGAAAACGTCCAAAACAATAAAGAAACTGATATGGTCTACCTGACAGTTCAGAGAAAGTAATAATTCACAAAATAGAGAGGAGGGTGGCTGTTATGAAAGACAAATTTATAAAAAAGCTTAAAAGATCGTGGCTTGCAATATGGATAGCTTTTGCGGCAGCCGCACTCAGTACTATTGGCGTCCTGGCGGCTTATACCAGCGTTTCAAGTGTAAAGCGAGTTGTGTCCACACAAAAGGGAGCTGGTATGCTGTTTTCATCTAATTATCTTACAACAGATGAAAATGATCTTCCAAGGACGATAACTTTTAGCAGTATGGAAAACTCGCCTTGTGTGACAGTCAATGTATGCAACTATCCGCAAACATTGATAAAGCATAATGACAAGGATATCACATACACTTTGAAAGTCGAGCTTGTGGACAGCAACGGAAATGCCGTTACCGGAGAAGAAACTGCAAAATACTCAGTTGAATATAACGGTGAAAAAAAGACTTTTGGAAGCAATTCAAAAATAGAGTTTTCACTTCTGAAACTTATGGCTGACGATTTCAACAAGCATGAATTTGTGCTGACTTTTGATAAGTCACAGCTCACAAAGTCTGACATATACATGAGAGTGACAGCCACTTCTACAAATCAGGCAGAGTTGAAACCGCTCTCCGCAAAGCTTGGCGTTATCTATATAAATAATAACACATCAGCAACATGGACAGGCACATTCATCGACAATGCTACCTCGCCTAAAGATCTTGACGGCTTCAACTACCGCCTGTCAGGCAGTGGCGAGGGTACTGTCACCCTGACTTGGAATACGAACTATGTTGATATCAGCCCATGGTTTAAGAATACTTATGTTCTGACTATTTCAAAGGACAGTTCTGGCATAGCCACTGCAACTTTGAAAGTCAATTCTGCCGAGAAAAATCAATATGACATTCAATTCTATCGAACGAACGGCATTAACAGTGCAGAGCAGTGGTCTGACGGTAATCACACCGATATTATGGTGACCGATACGGGATTTGTTTCAATGAGTTTCACCCAAAGCACAGCGACTGAAAATTAGAATATGTACAAAAAAACGGACTGCAAACAAAATGCAGTCCGTGTATTTTTTCTGTAGGGGCGAACAGTGTTCGCCCGTTATTATATCCGTGTTATGTTAAGTACGAAAGCTTAGAGTGCAGACTTCAAAGCCTCAGCAAGCTGAGCAGGACATGATGTGCCACGTCCGTTGCAGTCGATACCCTCAAGTCTGTCAATAACGTCTTGAACCTTCATGCCCTCAACAAGCTTTGATACACCCTGTGTGTTGCCGTTGCAGCCGCCTGTGAAATGCACTTTCTTTACGATACCGTCCTCAACCTCGATATCAATTTTTCTTGAACATACTCCCTTTGGAGTGTAGCTGATCGTTGCCATTTGAAAAACCTCCTAAATTCTTGCTACGCCTGTTTCTCTTGCAGCCTTTGCCACAGCCTCAGCCACAGCGACCGGTACTGATCTGTCAAAAGAGTTCGGCAGAATAAATTCCGCATTGAGCTTGTCCTCAGGAACACAGCCTGCGATAGCCTTTGCGGCAGCCATTTTCATTTCCTCGTTGATGTCAGAAGCCCTTACTGCAAGTGCCCCCTTGAAAATGCCAGGGAAAGCGATAACGTTGTTTATCTGGTTAGGGAAGTCTGAACGTCCTGTGCCAACGATAAACGCACCTGCCGCCTTTGCCTCGTCAGGCATTATCTCAGGAGTCGGGTTAGCCATTGCGAAAAGTATAGGCTTATCGTTCATGGATTTAACCATTTCAGCGGTCACAAGCTTTGGCTTGGAAACACCTACGAAAGCGTCTGCACCCTTGAGTGCGTCGGCAAGAGAGCCATGGAGCTTGTTCTTGTTTGTGACCTTAGCCATTTCAGCGTGAGCCTCGTTAAGATAATCATCGCCCTCGCAGATTATTCCCTCACGGTCTACCATGATAAGATTGCCGATACCGAGAGAAAGCAAAAGCTTTCCTATAGCACAGCCAGCTGCACCTGCGCCGTTTATAACAAGTGTAATATCCTCTATTTTCTTGTTAGCTACCTTGCAGGCGTTCATAAGTGCCGCACCGACAACGATAGCAGTTCCGTGCTGATCGTCATGGAAAACAGGGATATCAACTTTTTCTTTAAGTTTTGCCTCTATCTCAAAGCACCTTGGAGCGGCGATATCCTCAAGATTTATGCCGCCAAAGCTGTCTGATATCATGGCGATGGTGTTTACTATTTCGTCAACGTCATTGGACTTTATGCAAAGTGGAAAAGCGTCAACGTCTGCGAACTCCTTGAAAAGTGCACATTTTCCCTCCATAACAGGCATACCAGCCAGACCGCCAATATTGCCAAGACCAAGCACAGCAGAGCCGTCTGTGATAACAGCCACAAGATTTGCACGTCTTGTAAGCTCATATGAAAGGTCAGGATCTTTCTGTATCTCAAGGCAAGGCTGAGCAACGCCTGGTGTGTAAGCCAGCGTCAGGTCTTTTGCATTGTTTACCTTTGCTCTTGAGCAGACCTCTATCTTGCCTTTCCATTCTCTGTGTTTCTGTAGGGATTCTTCCATTACGTTCATTTTATACAGTCCTCTCTATTACAGCCAAACTAGGCTTTGTTACGCATTAAAGGAACATTACCGCATGATAATGTCCCTTTATTATACCATATTATTTCTCTACTTTCACAGCCGCTTTGTTAGCTTTTTGTGAATTTATATGAATGAGCTTGAACAGCTTATCAAGATTTTCCTTGTCAGTGGTCATGCTTCCGATATGTGTCATAGTCTCATTATACAGACCGTGGAAGTCAGAGCCACCAGTCACTATCAGGTCATGTTCCTTTGCAATATCCACAAGCTTCTGCTGTTGAGTTGGAGTAGCAGAGTAATGATAAGCTTCAATTCCGTCAAGCTTTCCTGCCTCAATAAGTTCAAGAAGCAGTTCGGTGTTGTTGAACATAACAGGGTGTGCCATAACAGCAATGCCCTTTGCGGAATGGATAAGATCAAGCACAAAGTTTACGTCAGGATATTCACGGGTAACAAGACATTCACCGTTTGGATATGCAAAAAGCTTGTCGTTCACAGAGCCGTAAAGCTCTGTTGCATAGCCGTAATTCACTAATGCTCTCATGATATGCTGTTTAAAAATGCTCTTTGAACTTTTCGTGTAGTGCAGTACAGCGTCGGCAGGGATAGGATATCTTGCCGTTACCTTTTCTATCATTTCCTTTGCACAGTCTTTTCTTATCTGGCATGACTTCAGGCAAAGACCTTCCAGCCTGTCTGGCTTCTGCGGTGCATAGCAAAGAATGTGTACTTTTGAATTGCGCTTCTTGTCCCATGCGGAAAGCTCTACCGCAGGAATGACCTTGACCCCATAACGTTCGCCAAGTATTTGCGCTCTGTTTGATGATGAAAGAGTGTCATGGTCTGTTATCGCAAGAAAGTCAAGTCCCATTCTTTTTGCCTGAACAATGACCTCTTCTATACCAAGCGAGCCGTCAGACAGTGTTGTGTGACAATGCAGATCTCCTGTCATACCTTTGTTCCTCCAAATCTATAAAATATATCTGTCATTTTCTGTATATATAGTACAGTCGTTAAATTTGACTAAATAATTATAACATATTTTATATACATTTGCAAGCACTTTTGAACAATTTACACAAAATTTGCATGAAAATTATATTATTTTGTCATATATGACAAATCCACAGTGTCGAAATAGTGCGATTTAACGAAATATCAGAGCTTATATCCGAAGAATTTTTCGCAAAACCATACGTCTTTAACCTGAAAGCTCTTGCCATTTAGATATTCAAGTATACCTGCGTCAGTGGTGAATTTGAATGTAAGCTTGTACGAATAAAGTGCCTGCGTTTTCACATTGTATGCACGATTGACTTTATTTATTCCGTATTTGCCGTCACCAAGGAGAGGATGACCAATGTGAGCAAGGTGCGCCCTTATCTGATGCGTTCTGCCTGTGACAAGGTCAACTTCAAGAAGTGCAAGATCATCAGCCTTGTTTTCCGCAAGCACACGATAAGATGTTATCATGGTGCGACTGCCCTCAAATTTCTTGTCAGATACCCTGACGGTCTTTGTCGCCTCGTCCTTTTGATGATAAGCCATGAGCCGTGCTGACTTTTCCTTTGGTATGCCAACGGTCACGCAAAGATAAAGCTTTTCAAGTTCTCTGTCTTTAACTTTCTGATTAAGCACACGCAAACTTTCAGCATTTTTCGCACATATTACAATGCCGCCTGTGTTGCGGTCGATCCTGTTGCAAAGGGCAGGAGCAAAAGACAGCTCCTCCTCAGGACGATATTCACCTTTTTCATAAAGATAGTGCTGTATCCTGTTTATGAGTGTGTCCGCCGAGCCGCTTTCGTCCTCGTGCACCACAAGTCCGCACTTTTTGTCGCAAAGGATAATATTCTCGTCCTCGTAAATAATATTCAAAGACGTTGGCGCACTGAGAAAAGCAGGTCTGTCAGCAACTTCGCCCTCGAAAAATTCGTCATTGATGTAAAGCTGCATAACGTCACCGCAAGCAAGCCTTGTGGATATCTCACAGCGTTTGCCGTTGACCTTGATACGCTTTAGGCGCAGATATTTGTACAGCAGATTTTTAGGCAGCTTCGGCACAGCCTTTGTGAGAAACTTGTCAACACGCTGACCTGCGTCATTCTGATTTATTATAAATTCTCTCATGCTATACCTCAGAGCTTCACACGAGCGGAGAATCCTCCGTCAATAAGCTCGTCAAGACCGGTGCTGTCAGCACCGCTTTCACGGAGAAGCAGAAGAATTTCTGACATATCGCAGGCTTTGCCTTTACGGCGAGATATCTCCTCTTCACATTTGATAGTATATTGTAAAGGCTTTTTGTCAGCAGGGAAGTTCACATCTGAGCCTTGAGCGATGAGCCATTTGATGAAATCAACACTTCGCTTGTCAGGCTTGAGAACACCGTCCTGCTCAACAAAGTCAGCACTTTCGATAGCAGTGAGCAGGAAAGTAAGCCCGTTGCTGTCAGTGTCGTTGTAGTCCACATCATCAGAGATGAATAAGAATTTAAGCTCTTCCAGTTCACGCTTTGAGAGGGTGTAGTTGTATTCGTCATATGATCTGTTCATGTTACGTCCTCCTGAAATTATTACTATAGTGATATTATAACCTAAAGTGTGGGAGAATGCAAGGGGGGAGCGGTATTAAGTGAGGAGTGAGGAATGAGGAGTGAGGAATGAGGAATGAGGAATGAGGAGTGAGGAATGAGGAGTGAGGAATGGGCAAAGCTGAACAGAGATGTGGACAAGCACCGAGCGTAGCGAGCACTTAAACGCAGGCTCAAGCCCGGCGTTAGAGGGCTTGTGGGTTCTTAGGGCAAAGCCCTGAGCGGAGTTTGAGGCAGAGCCTCAATAGGCGTAAGCCTACTAGGTGCAGATTGAATTATAAAAAGCAGAATAAGGTTGTGCTCTATTATAAAGTAATATCGGAGCAAAAATCTGCACCGCTTACCCTTTCCCTAATCAAATGTAACCCCGCAAAGAGCGTAGCGATTTTGCGGCAGAAGAACCTCTCCAGAACAATCTGTAGGGGCGAACAGTGTTCGCCCGTGCTCAGGATTTGCTGTAAATTCAGAATTGTCGGGGAGAATTTTTTTTGCTGCCGAACCTTATTGTTGCCGTGGGCTTATTACTTCGACGAGCGAACACCGTTCGCCCGTGCTCAGGATTTGCTGTAAATTCAGAATTGTCGGGGAGAATTTTTTGCTGCCGAACCTTGTTGTTACCGTGGGTTTGTTTCTTCGACGGGCGAACGGTGTTCGCCCCTACACATACATCGAGCTGATACCGCAGGTTGAGTAACAATACCAGTCCGAAAAATCGTACATATACGCAAATTCAAAAAATATTGATAAAAAAGCCTTTACAATTAAAAATAATTGTAATATAATGATTAAAACAACTGTTCGATTGAGGAGGCGTTTATGGATAAGTTTCAGCTTGTTTCAGATTATAAGCTATCGGGCGACCAGCCTGAGGCAGTGGACGCTTTAGTAAAGGGTATCGAAAGCGGCATGAGAGAGCAGACCCTTATGGGCGTTACCGGTTCCGGCAAGACCTTTACTATGGCAAACGTTATTGCTAGGATAAACCGTCCAACGCTCGTGCTTGCCCATAATAAGATACTTGCCGCTCAGCTTTGCTCTGAGTTCAAGGAGTTTTTTCCAAACAATGCCGTGGAATATTTCGTGTCCTACTATGACTATTATCAGCCTGAAGCCTATGTGCCTAGCAAGGACGTTTATATCGAAAAGGACAGCTCCGTTAATGACGAGATAGATAAGCTTAGACATTCCGCTACCTCCGCTATCGCTGAACGCCGTGACGTTATTATCGTTGCCAGCGTTTCTTGTATCTACTCCCTTGGTGACCCTGAAGAGTATAAGTCCATGGTGGTGTCTATACGTCGTGGTATGGAGAAATCCCGTGACAGGCTTATCGCCGACCTTGTGGGTATCCAGTATGAGCGAAACGATATAAATTTTGTGAGAAACAAGTTTCGTGTCAGGGGAGATGTGGTGGAGATATTCCCTGCAAATTCTACAGACACTGCCATAAGAGTGGAGTTCTTCGGCGATGAGATAGACCGTATCACTGAAATAAACGTAGTGACTGGCGAGGTGCTTTGCTCACTTGCCCACGCTGCAATTTTCCCTGCTTCCCATTATATTGTCAGCCGTGATAAAATGCACGACGCTATCGAGGAGATAAAGCAGGAGCTTGACGAGCGTATCAAGTATTTCAAAGACAACGATATGCTTATCGAAGCTCAGCGTATCGCCCAGCGCACCAACTACGATATTGAGATGTTGGAGGAGATAGGCTTTTGCAGCGGTATCGAGAACTATTCCCGTGTGCTTGCAAGACGTCCTGCCGGCTCTACGCCGTTCACTCTCCTTGACTTTCTGCCTGAGGATTTTGTGCTTTTCGTGGACGAGTCACACGTTTCTCTGCCGCAGGTAAGAGGTATGTATGCAGGCGACAGAGCACGAAAACAGACCCTTGTTGACTACGGTTTCAGACTACCGTCAGCAATGGATAACAGACCGCTGACCTTTGATGAGTTCTATTCTCATATCAATCAGGCGGTTTTCGTGTCAGCTACCCCAGGACCTATTGAGCAGGAAAGGTCACAGCAGATAGTTGAGCAGGTCATAAGACCGACAGGTCTGCTTGACCCTGAGATAATCGTAAAGCCGACTGAGGGTCAGATAGAGGACTTGCTCAGCGAGATAAATATGCGCACAGCTAAAAATCAGCGTGTGCTTGTTACTACTCTTACAAAGAAAATGGCTGAGGATCTAACAAATTATCTTAAGAGCTTTGACGTAAAGGTGAGATATATGCACCACGATATCGACACTATCGAGCGTATGGAGATAATCCGTGACCTGCGACTGGGCGAGTTTGATGTGCTTGTTGGTATCAACCTTCTGCGTGAGGGCCTTGACCTGCCTGAGGTAACTCTTGTGGCTATACTTGATGCCGATAAAGAGGGCTTCCTGCGTTCTGAAAGCGCGCTTATACAGACCATAGGCAGAGCCGCACGAAACGCTGAGGGCAAGGTAATAATGTATGCCGACACCGTGACACGTTCAATGGAAAAGGCTATCACCGAAACTGAGCGCCGTCGTGCAATACAGATGAAGTTCAACGAAGAACACGGCATAGTTCCGAAAACTATCGTCAAGGATATAAGAGATGTAATAGAAATATCCACTAAGGAAGAGGTGGAATACGAGGCAAGGCAGAAAACAAAGCTTTCAAAGCAGGAAACTGCAATGCTTATAGAAAAGCTCACAAAGGAAATGAAAGAGGCGGCAAAGCTGCTTGAATTTGAGCACGCCGCATTCCTGCGTGATAAAATTGCGGAGTTAAAGGGTGAGAAGAAGTAAAAAGCCTTGCGAAACATAAAACGGATATACACCCACAAAACGTGTGTAGGGGCGAACACTAATATGTGATTTTTTGTATATAAAAAGGAGAGTAAAGAATACCAATGCCAATTAACGAGATAGTTATAAAAGGTGCAAGAGAGCATAATCTCAAAAATGTTGATGTTACCATACCGAGAGATAAGCTTGTTGTTATGACAGGTCTTTCGGGTTCGGGTAAATCTTCTCTTGCATTCGATACCATATACGCTGACGGACAAAGACGTTATGTTGAGTCGCTGTCATCTTATGCGAGAATGTTTTTGGGTCAAATGGATAAGCCTGATGTTGACAGCATAGAGGGGCTTTCCCCTGCTATATCCATAGACCAGAAAACTACTTCCAAAAATCCACGTTCAACTGTGGGTACTGTCACCGAGATATACGACTATCTCAGACTGCTTTACGCCCGTATAGGCGTGCCACACTGTCCTGTCTGCGGAAGAGAGATACGTCAGCAGACAGTGGATCAGATAGTGGATAAGATAATGGAGCTTGACGAGGGCACTAAGATACAGCTTTTAGCTCCTATCATCAGAGGACGCAAGGGCGAGCATACAAAAGAGCTTGACCGTGCAAGAAAGTCGGGCTATGTGAGAGTGCGTATAGACGGCATAACATATGACCTTTCGGAAGAGATAAAAATAGAGAAGAATAAAAAGCATACTATCGAGATAGTCGTTGACCGACTTGTTATCAAAGAGGGCATAAAGTCCCGTCTTACCGACAGTATCGAAACTGTTTCTTCGCTTACAGGGGGACTTGTGGGCGTTGACGTTATCGGCGGAGAGGAAATGCTTTTTTCTCAGAATTACGCCTGCCCTGAGCATGGTGTTTCTATCGACGAGCTTACTCCGAGAATGTTCTCTTTCAACAATCCTTTTGGTGCTTGCGAAAAGTGTACAGGTCTTGGCGTGTTCAAGAAGATAGACCCTGAGCTTATTATTCCTAACAAAGACCTTTCTATAAGACAAGGCGCAATCAAAGCCAGTGGCTGGAACAGCCTTGAAGAAGGCTCTATCGCCATGATGTATTTCAACGCAATTTCTGAGACCTACGGCATATCCCTTGACGAGCCTGTGAAAAATCTCGACAAGGACGCTATAGACATTTTCCTTTATGGAACTCAAGGTCAGAAACTTCACCTGAAGCGTGGCAATAAGTTCTATAAGGCTGACTATCAGGCTGAATTTGAGGGCGTTATACCAAACCTTGAAAGACGTTACAAGGAATCCAACAGCGATTGGGCAAAGGCTGATATAGAAGCTTATATGAGCGATGAAAAGTGTCCTGCCTGCCATGGTGAAAGACTGAAAAAAGAGAGCCTGAGCGTTACAGTTGGCGGAATAAATATCGCAGAGCTTTGTCACAAATCGGTGGCAAAGGCACTGGAGTTTTTTGAAAACCTTGATATAAGCGACCGTGACAAGCTTATCGGTGAGCAGATAATAAAAGAGATAAGGTCACGTCTTGGCTTTCTCAAAAGCGTGGGACTGGAATATCTCACCCTGTCACGTTCTGCAGGTACTCTCTCGGGCGGTGAGAGCCAGCGTATAAGGCTTGCAACGCAGATAGGCTCATCACTTGTGGGTGTGCTGTATATCCTTGACGAGCCGTCTATCGGTCTGCACCAGCGTGACAATGACAAGCTTATCGCAACGCTGAAAAGGCTTCGTGACCTTGGCAACACCCTCATAGTGGTAGAGCATGACGAGGACACAATGCGTGCGGCAGATTTCGTGGTTGATGTTGGACCAGGAGCAGGCATTCACGGCGGCGAGATAGTCTGTGCAGGAACTGTTGACGATATAATGAAGTGCAAGCGTTCTATCACAGGACAGTATCTCAGCGGTGCAAAGAAAATACCAGTCCCTGAAACACGCAGACAGGGCAACGGCAAGTTTTTGAAAGTCATCGGTGCGACACAGAACAATCTGAAAAACATAGATGTTGAGATACCTCTTGGCACTTTCACCTGCGTAACAGGTGTGTCAGGCTCAGGCAAATCATCGCTTGTGAACGAGATAATCTATAAAGAGCTTGCGGGCAGATTAAACCGTGCGAAGATACGCTCTGGAGCATTCAAGGAAATGCAGGGGATAGAGCATCTTGATAAGGTAATAGATATCGACCAGTCGCCAATAGGCAGAACGCCAAGGTCTAATCCTGCCACCTATACAGGCGTTTTCACTGATATCAGAGAACTTTTCGCTCAGACCGCTGATGCAAAGATGAAAGGCTACGGTGCAGGACGTTTCTCATTCAACGTCAAAGGCGGAAGATGTGAAGCCTGCGAGGGCGACGGAATAATCAAGATAGAAATGCACTTTTTGCCTGACGTGTATGTGCCATGTGAAGTCTGCGGTGGTATGAGATACAACCGTGAAACGCTGGAAGTTAGATATAAAGGCAAGAATATCTATGATGTGCTTGAAATGACAGTGGAAGAGGGCGTTGAGTTTTTCAGTGCTATCCCTAAAATAAGCCGTAAGCTTGAAACACTGTATGAAGTTGGTCTTGGCTATGTGAAGATAGGGCAGGCGGCTACAACGCTTTCGGGCGGTGAAGCGCAGAGAGTCAAGCTTGCAACAGAGCTTTCAAAAAGAGCCACAGGCAGAACTATATATATCCTAGACGAGCCGACTACAGGACTTCATACTGCTGACGTGCATAAGCTTATAGAGGTATTGCAGAAGCTTGCAGACGGGGGAAATACAGTGCTTGTTATAGAGCATAATCTTGATGTAATAAAGACCGCAGACCACATTATAGACCTTGGTCCTGAGGGTGGTGACGGCGGCGGAACTATCGTTTGCACAGGCACGCCTGAGGAAATTGCGGCTTGCGACAGGTCTTATACGGGACAGTATTTGAGGAAGATGCTGTAGCTGTAACAAATGAGGAATGAGGAGTGAGGAGTGAGGAATTGGCATAGCTGACCCTTGCGGCTCTTCAGTACGAGGTAAATGTATGCACTTTGTTTGTTCTGCTATATGGTGCAGAGGGGTGCAGAAATGAAACTACCAAACAAAAAAATAATCAAAGCGGTGTCAGAGAAAAAACTTTGCACCGCTTTTTCTATCCCTTTATATAGATGTATCCCCGCAAAGAGCGTAGCGATTTTGCGCCAAAAAAAATCGCCGCAGGCGATACTAGCTTGTTGAAAAAGTCTGAAACAAGTGGGACGTCGAGGGCGCCGTCCCCTACAAATGGCGAAAATACGCTGTTTGTATGTAGGGGCGAACAGCGTTCGCCCGTGCTCAGAACTTGTACAAATTCAGAACTGTAGGGGAGTTTTTTACGTTTGCCAAACAGCGTAATAATCAGGGTTTATTTCTTCGACGGGCGAACAGTGTTCGCCCCTACACATTATTTTAGCAAATACCGAATATAAATATCTCGGTGATGAACTTGTTTAAAATAAAGATAAAAAATACCACCTACGGCGTGTCGTTCAGTTTCTTTTTCGTCGTCGCACTTGTGTCTGTCTGCTCAGGTACGCAGGCGGATATGCTCTTTGTTACGCTTATGTGCTGCGCACTCCACGAACTGGGTCACCTCGTACTCATGACCGCTTTCGGAAGCTCACCGCAAGAAATTGTTGTCTATGGAGGCGGTATCCGCATTACTCCTGATAATAAACAGCTGTCTAAAAATCACGAGCTTGCTGTGCTTTTCGCAGGGCCTGCCGTGAACTTTATGCTCTGCCTGCTGTCATATATGGCAAATGGTGGTGGCTTTTTTTGCCAGGTGAATTTTCTGCTTGGTGCGCTAAACCTACTGCCATTTCGCTATTTTGACGGTGGCAGGATACTCGCCTTGCTTGCCAATGGCAAGGTCTGCGAGTTTTTCAGAGCGGTGTTTATACTACTCTCAGCGGTGGCTATGATACATATGATACTCCACGGCACTGTGAGCGTTTCTTTTGCCGCAACGTTCTGCTTTATCGTCCTCTCCGAAGTCATATATTAACACTTTGCTTATTGCTTTTGTAATAAATTTTTGGTATAATGATATGAAATGCTTATGTATCTGTAGGGGCGAACAGTGTTCGCCCGTTTCACCTCACTTTGTGTATTGCTTTCGCTTTGCTGGGTGCGGTGAGATAGTACAGACATTCAATATCGGAGGATAAAACTTTGGAAGAATTAAAAAAGAAAATAGAAAAGTTGCTGCTTAAAGTGCAGCGTCCGTCAAGGTATATCGGCGGCGAGGTGGGCAGCGTTGTAAAGGATAAGGATAAGGTGGACGTGCGGTTTGCCTTCTGCTTTCCTGATACCTACGAGGTGGGTATGTCACACCTGGGCATGAAGATACTTTACGGTCTGAAAAACGCCCGTGAAAATTGGTGGTGCGAGCGTGTCTTTATGCCTGAGGAGGACTATAACAAGCTTATGCGTGAGAACGATATCCCTCTTTATGCACTGGAGAGCCTTGACCCTATAAAGGATTTCGACTTCATCGGCTTTACGCTCATGTATGAGCTTTCTTATAATAATGTGCTTGAAATGCTCGACCTTGCAGGCGTTCCGGTGCTTGCAAAGGACAGAACTGAGCTTACACCACTTGTTATCGCAGGCGGTCCGTGTGCCTGCAACCCTGAGCCTATGGCTGACTTTTTCGACCTGTTCATTCTTGGCGAGGGTGAGGAAGTCAACGTGGAGCTTCTTGAGCTTTATGAGAGAATGAAGCCTTTGAAGCCTACTAAGCAGGAGTTTCTAAGAGAAGCCGCAAAGCTGGAGGGTGTTTATGTTCCGTCTTTCTATGACGTTGATTACAATGAGGACGGTACTGTGAAGTCTATCACGCCAAACGTCCCTGAGGCACCTGCTAGGGTCAAAAAGCGTGTTATAAAGGATTTTGATAAGGTATATTACCCTGAGGGCTTTGTTGTGCCGTTTACTCAGATAGTCCATGACAGAGCGGTGGTTGAGGTACTGAGAGGGTGCATAAGAGGCTGTCGATTCTGTCAGGCAGGCTTTATTTACCGACCTTTCAGAGAGAAAAGCATCGACACCATAAAGAACGAAACTAAGTCCCTTTGCGAGCAGACAGGCTATGAGGAGGTTTCTCTTTCGTCACTGTCAACAAGCGACTATACAGAGATAAACAAGCTTTTGGAAAATCTTGTGGAATATACCGACGGCGAGCAGATAAACTTGTCGCTGCCGTCGTTGAGAATAGACAATTTCAGTGAAGAGCTTTTGGAGAAAATAAAGTCCGTAAGAAAAAGCGGTCTGACCTTTGCACCTGAGGCAGGCACTCAGCGTCTGCGTGACGTCATAAACAAAAACATAACCGAAGAGGAGATAATGCGTACCTGTCGCACTGCCTTTGAGGGCGGTTACAGCACTGTAAAGCTTTATTTTATGCTTGGTCTGCCGGAGGAAACGCTGGAGGACGTTGAGGGCATCGCAAAGCTTGCACAGAAAGTCCTTGACCTTTATTACGAAACACCAAAAGAAAAGCGTGGCAAGAGCGTGCAGATATCAGTTTCTACTGCAACATTCGTACCAAAGCCTTTCACACCTTTCGAGTTTGAACCGCAGGCAACTCCCGAGGAGATAAAAGAGAAAC
>UMJW01000659.1_pt1 | contig 32615 bp, 28 predicted proteins | sample 1966151 | NCBI WGS metagenome assembly UMJW01 (sample SAMEA4836160, study PRJEB28245) | human gut metagenome | biome: gut microbiome; material: fecal sample | place: Denmark | collected 2008
AATCCACGGGCTTTGTTGCGCGTTTTTTTACAGCGCCTTTTGTTATATGCTTTTTATTATCTCTCTGAGTTTTTCCGTAAGCACCGCAGCTGCCTTTTTGTGGGTCTTTTCAGTAGGGTGCCAGTTTGCCGCAAAGCCGTCATTTGCACCGTCCTGCTCGTGGAACATCATTGAGCTTATCTTGCTGTCAGCGTGGCTTTTAAGATATATCTTTATTCCCTCCTCAACAGCAGGGAATATCCTCTCGCCCATTATTCCAACAGTGCAGAGAATGTAAGCCTGCGGATTTTTCTCACGAACGACCGCAAGAAAATCAGCATAAAGCTTTGAGAAAACAGCCTGCCTGTCCTTGTAGTCACGGCAGTAGCTGTCGTCGTTTGTGCCAAGGTTTATAACGATTATCTGCGGAATATATTTGCTGAAATCCCAAGGGATATCCTGCGGAGCAGTGCCTGCAAAATTGCCCCTTGAAAAGCCGTAGCTGCAATAGAACTGTGGAATTGTCTGTTCACTGATAGGCTCGTCACCTTCTGTGTAGCCTGATACTATGCCATAGCCGCTGGCTGAAAACATACTGTATTCAGCATCAAGTGCCTTGGCGGTCTTGTAGGCGTAGGCTTTTGTAACGTCCTCTGTGGCGGTGGTGAACTGGTGGTTTTCGTCCTCATCATCAACACCATAGCCGCAGGTTATAGAGTCGCCGATAAATTCTATTTTAAGCGGTTTTTCAGGCAAAGCCTCAGCACTGCCCTCGGCGAAAGCCTCAATGCCAACTGCTGACATTGGAGATTCTGAAAGCTTTATTATCTCCACAACCGACTTTGCACTTTCAGTGCGGTCTATTACCGTGACCTCTTTTTCTGCACAGTTTATTATCTTGTCAACTACTCTCTTGCCGTCAACATAAACGGCTATTCTTGCATAGTCGATAGGATTGTCGCCCACTGCGATATTGTCGCCTTTGAGCTTCAAAACAAGCTTTGTGCCGTCAAATGTGAATGACGCACCGCTTCCTGAAAGACCGAGCCACATTACCTCGTCTTTGAAATATACTCTGCCTGTGAGCTTTGCATTTTTGTCAAGCTGTAATCTATCCATACTTTTTTTCCTCTTTTTCATCTATGATCTTCTTTAGCTGACGCAAAAAGGCTGCGTGTCAGCTCCGTAACAATAAGAGTATAACACACAGCCATATTATTGTCAACTTATGCAAGGGAATTTACATCACCCTCACGCTTTTGCTTAACAAGCAGAGCAGCCACAGCAAAGAATGCCACTGCAAACAGTGCCTCGATACCAATGCAGATGAGATATTCCTTTGTGCTGAATACTCCACCGCTCATGCCGAAAAGCATATTGTTGGCTTTGGTGTACCAGTATGCAGGGAACAATCTTCCCACTGCAAGAACGCCTCCTGTGAGCAATTCCTGCGGCACGAAAACTCCGCAAAGAAAGCTCATGCCAAGACCGATTATGTTCGATATAGCAGTTATGCCGTTGTCGCTAAGGTCAAACTGCGCTATTATCATTGCTATGCCTGCGGCGGCAATGATATATACAAAGCTGTTAAGGCAGGCGAGCCAGAATTTCACGTTGAGCGTTCTGCCCCAAATTATTGCTACTATCATAAACAAAAGCCATATGCTAAACACCAAGATACTTGCCCCAAGAGCCGTCTGTCTGCTGTAGTTTGCTGACGTCAGGCTTGAACACATTGTGCGTTCACGAACGCCCTTTCTGTTTAGCGTAAGTATTACAGGGCAAAGGGTAACAATGAGCATGGAAAGCATAACGTATGCAAGATACTGAAAATAGTAGCCGAATATTGCCGGCATACCTGTTCCACCCTTGTTGTTAAAGTTTTTAAGCTCCGCCTTTACTTGCTGAGAAACTGCCGTTTGGGCAAGCTCCATAGCGTTTTCTGTGCTTTTACCTGCCGTCATGTACGCCTTTACGCTTGAAAGATAGCCGTCAAGCCTGCTTTCAAAAAGCTGTCCGCCGTAGCTGGAGGGCATTTTGAAATTCTCAAAAAGTCCGTCAAAATCCCCTGCGTTTATCTTGTCGCCAAAGCCCTTGTTTATATACAGAACATAGTTGGCACGCTGATAATAAACGGCGTCGATGACCTCGTCTTCATCATCTGCAAGCTCCACCTTTTTGTTGCCGCTGAATATAAAGTCCTGCAAACGCTTGCTTTCGGCACTGTTGTCACGGTCAATGACGGATATGGACATTTTATAGTCCTCATAGTCATTGTTATCTTTTGCAGTATCCGCCATTATTACTGCTATGACCATAAATATGACGAGATATAATATAGCAGACGTAAGCCTTGTTTTGAGTATTTTCATAAAGGTCTTAAAGACTTGCATATTTACGCCTCCTTGTAAGAACATATCCACCAAGGGTGAACAGCACTGTGTATATCGCCATTGAAATTATCTTCACTGTGAACCGCCTGTAATCTTCGTAGAGATTAAGACAGTAAAAGCTGTCTGAGATAATGGCGGCAGGGTTTATTTCATTGAATATCGGGCAATGCTCTGCAACAGTGCCTTTCATGGTGTTTGACATAAGACCGCTGAAGAAACAGCAGGTCATTGATACTGCCATGACTACAGACATTTTTAAACCCTCTTTTATGCGGAAAGAGCCAACGAAAAATCCCATGGATATTCCCATTATTCCGCCTAGCACTGCGGCAAGGTAAACAAGGGGGAGCTTACTGCCGAAATCCACTTTAAGCACAAATCTCAGGAACGTCACTGATATCACCATGCATATCATTTCCACCACATGAAAAGCAAGGAGTGTTGCCGTTATGCTTGTAAGCTTGTTCACTGGAGAACAGCAACGTCTTGCGCCAAGTGCAGACAGGTCGCCCTGATTTTCCTGTGCCACGAACAGACCTGACATCGAGCCGAAAAGTGCCGTCATGGCAAGGAGATTATAGAAAAACTGTATCGTTATATCAGGATTGCCGTGGAGAGGTATATCCTCATTTGGGCTTATCTTCTCAGAAAGGGAAGCTATGACCTTATCAAGCTTTTGCGGAGCGTTCTTTGCAGTGTCAGTTATTATCTTTTCCTGAGTTTTGTATTGCTGTATGAAAGTCTTTACAATGGTCTGCTGGATACCTGTTGAGCCAAACTCAAGGGAGAGGTCGGAAGCCTTTATAATGCCTTTTATATCCTCGCTTTTAAGCATTTCTTCTGCCTTGTCAATATCCGTATACGTCACCTTGAAAAGAGCGTCATCACCATCTGATATCTGTTCAAGCACCTGCTTAAGGATATCGTTTTCTTCTATATTTGTCACCGCAACAGGTATCGCATTGAATACAACATCTTTTTCGTATATTCCTGAAAACGCCATCTTAAAAAAGCAACCCAGTATTATAGGAAAGGCTATGAGCCAGAAGAGTATGGCTTTTTGACGCAGACAGCTTTTAAATTCGTATTTGAATATGTGTGAGAACATTCTATCACTCCTTATCCCTGAGAGCCTTGCCGGTTATTTCAAGGAAAACGTCATTAAGGGTAGGCTGCTCAGAATAAACGCTGCCGAAGCCCACCTGATTTTCCTGCAATATTTTCAGTATCTCAATAAGATTGTGCCGTCCCCCTGTACAGCGTGCAACGAGCTTGTTGTCGGCATAGGAAACATTATAAACGTGTTCCAAAGCTTCTATTTGTTCACGGACGTTTTCAGGAAGCTGGAGTATCTCGGCGGTGATAGTTTCGGTGTTCTTTATCATGCGTTTGAGTTCATCTGTAGTACCCTCGGCTATCTTACTGCCCTTATCCATTATGGCGATACGGGTGCATATCTGCTCGACTTCTTCCATGTAGTGGGAGGTGTAAATTATAGTCGCACCCTCACGGTTGAGCTGTAAAATGCCCTCCAGTATCTTGTTCCTTGATTGTGGGTCAACGGCAACTGTCGGCTCGTCGAGTATGATAAGCTCAGGCTTGTGTGCGATACCACAGGCAATGTTAAGTCGTCTGAGCAGACCACCTGAAAGCTTTTTAGGGTGGAACTTCACGAAGTCCTCAAGTCCCACAAAAGCTATGGCATCGTCAACATATTTCTTTCGTGTGGCTTTGTCGGTGATGTAAAGCCCGCAAAAATAGTCAATGTTCTCATACACAGTCAGCTCGTCAAACACCGCAACATTCTGCATTATAACGCCAATACGCTTTTTTACCCCATAGTTCACAGGGGACATTTTTTCACCGAATATCTCGATGTCGCCCTTATCGTATGCCAACAGTGAGAGCAGGCAGTTTATCGTGGTGGTCTTACCCGAACCGTTAGGACCGAGAAGTCCGAAGACCTCGCCTTTTTTTATTTCAAGATCAAAGTGGTCAAGAGCAATAAGCTCCTTGTATCTTTTTACCAGATTGTCTATTTTTACTACAGTTTCAGCCATAAGAAAAACCTCCCTTAGTTTGTATTATCATTATACAATACTATCCGCCAAAAAGCTAGTGAGCAAAGTCACATCTTCATATGACAAATGTCATATTATAAAAAAGCAGAGTGGCTGGTGACCAACTCTGCTTTGCAGTTATTTAAGCTGTGCTGTAAATATCATCATGCTGTTTTCGGCTTTGCATGATATCTTGCTTTTGTGCGACCTGACTATTGCCTGTGCAATAGAAAGCCCAATGCCGTAGCCGCCTTTTTTCTCGCCTTTTGACCGAGAACGTGAGCTGTCGTCACGATAAAATCTGTCAAAAAGTTTTGTTAGGTCGCCTTGCGGTGGTTCTTTGCAGGTGTTTGAAACTTCAAGGTCTGTTTCCTTGCCATTGTGAGAAGTGAAAAGCTTTACTATTATTTCGCCGCCATCGTCAGCGTATTTTACTGCATTTTCCGTGAGGATAGAAACAAGCTGTCTTATCGCACCCTCGTCGCCGTGATAGGAAAGTCCGTTGGCAACATCAATGGTGAGTTTTTTGCCCTTTGTTTCCGCAAGGGTAGTAAAAGGCGAAGCGGCGTCATAAACAGCGTCAGAGATATTGAAATCAGCCATGGTAAGAGCAGGCTTTTCCTCCTCCATTTTTGCAAGGCTCAAAAGCTCTTTCAACAGACCGTTGAGCCTTGTTATCTGATTTTTTATGCTCACCGTCCACTGGTTTGGCTCTGACACCATTTCAAGAACTTCCGTGTTTGCGGAGATTATGGCCAGCGGCGTTTTAATCTCGTGCCCTGCGTCGGTGATGAACTGCTTTTGCTTTTCAAAGCTTTCCACAACAGGTCTTATGGCACGCTTTGAGAAGATTATGATAAGCAGACATACAAGTATATATCCTGCCGCACCTATAGCGCACGACACCAGCAAAAAGCGATTTTTGGTTGTGCTGTCACTGCGGAAGTCTATGAAAACTATCATCTTGCCTTTGTCAGTGTCGCCTGTTTTGTAGCGGTAGTTTCCTGACGTGCCTGAAGTCTTGCCGCTGTCAAGAACGCTTTTGCCGTATTCTATAGCCTGCGAACTTGACACCGCCGCAACGTGTCCTGTATCTACCTTGGTTATTTCGCCATTGCTGTCGGTATATACAACAAAATACCTTGTCTGATACTTAGTTTCCTCGTTAAATCCTCTGTGCTTATCAGGCTTTTTGCTCTCAGGGGGAGAGGCGCTGTCTGAATTACCCTGCGGCTTGTCATGCTTCATGCCCATTGGGTCAAATTCAGGAAATCTGCCGTCATTTTCGATTATTATGTTCAGCAGATCGTCTGCATTCTTGTTGGTCTGATAGATGTTCACTCCATTTATGCCGCCTATTATGGCAAACTCTACGATAAGAAGGCATACAGCGGCGATAACAACAAATTTCCGCTGTAAACGCTTAATCATTATGCTTTTCCTCTAGTGTGTAGCCCACGCCCCTTGTGGCTTTTATCTCGATATCTGCACCGATAAGACCAAGCTTTTTACGCAGATATGAAATATATACCCACACCACGTTTATCTCAGCGTCAGAGTCATAGCCCCATATCTTTTCCATGAAACGCTCTGTGGAAATAAGCGTGCCGTGATTTAGCATAAGGGCTTCTATCATTTGAAACTCTTTGTTGCCAAGCTTCTGAGAGCCGTTAGGACCTGAAAGCTCAAAGCTCTGTCTGTTGAGAAAAACGTTTCCGAAAGTAAGGGTAGAGGGTGCAAACTCAGTGCGGCGGCGTGTCATTGCCCTTATTCTCGCAAGAAGCTCGCCCATTGCAAAGGGCTTTGTAAGATAATCGTCAGCACCCGAATCAAGTCCGGTTATCCTATCGTCAATATCAGACTTTGCAGTAAGCAGAAGAACAGGGGAGTCGATACCCTTTTCACGGAGTTTTGTAAGCACCTGTATGCCGTCCATACCAGGCATCATAATGTCAAGTATTATGCCGTCATAATCCTGTGCAATTGCATAGTTGTATGCGTCGATGCCATTGTAAACAGCGTCAACGGAATAGTTTTTGTGTTTAAGCACTGCCGAAAGCGCATTTGCAAGCTCCACTTCGTCCTCAGCAAGAAGTAATCTCATTAAAATTCCTCCCTATAAGTCAGTATAATATCTTACGATATATGATAACCTATGAACTTTAAACTCACTTTAAATGTATTATACCATAAATATTCTTTTCGGGCAATAAAAATCTGCCCCCGAAAACCGAGGGCAGATAAAAGATTTTTGATTTAGAATGCTGTCTTATAAATGCCGAGGATAGACTCAACTGTGCAAGGTCTTGGATTTCCGCCTGTGCATACATCTGCGAATGCAGACTCTGAAAGTGCCTGAAGATCCTCTTCCTTAACGCCTATCTCGTGGAGCTTCTCAGGGATACCAACGTCCTTTGAAAGCTGCTTAACTGCGTTTACTGCGGCTGCTCTGTATTCAGCCTGGCTCATGCCTGTTGTGTCAACGCCCATTGCTTCTGCAATGTATTTGAACTTTTCGCCTGTGTATTCAGCGTTGTACTCCATTACATATGGAAGAAGTACAGCGTTTGCAATTCCGTGAGGTGTATCATAGAATGCGCCAAGTGGGTGAGCCATGCCGTGAACAACGCCAAGACCAACGTTTGAGAAGCCCATGCCTGCGATATACTGACCGAGAGCCATATCTTCTCTGCCCTGTGGGTCATTCTCAACAGCCTTTCTAAGTGAGCGTGAGATTATCTCTATTGCTTTAAGGTGCATCATGTCTGTAAGCTCCCAAGCGCCAAGTGTTGTGTAGCCCTCGATAGCGTGTGTAAGAGCGTCCATACCTGTTGAAGCTGTAAGTCCCTTTGGCATTGATGACATCATCTTTGCGTCGATAACTGCAACAACTGGGATATCGTGTGGATCAACGCAAACGAACTTTCTCTTCTTTTCCTCGTCTGTGATAACATAGTTGATAGTTACCTCTGCGGCTGTGCCTGCTGTTGTAGGAACTGCGATTATAGGAACACTAGGATTCTTTGTGTCGATAGCGCCCTCAAGAGAAGTAACGTCAGCATACTCAGGGTTGTTTATGATGATACCGATAGCCTTTGCAGTGTCCATTGATGAGCCGCCGCCGATAGCGATAAGATAGTCAGCACCTGCTGCCTTGAAAGCTTCGATACCAGCCTTTACTACCTTTACAGTAGGGTTAGCCTTTACCTGAGAGAATATATCATAAGCAAGTCCTGCTTTCTCCAAAAGATCTGTAACGTTCTTTGCAACGTTAAATTTGATAAGGTCAGGGTCTGTTACAACAAGAGCCTTTTTAAAAGCCCTCTTCTTTGCCTCTGTAACTATCTCACTGATCGAGCCTGCACCGAAATATGAAGTTTCATTAAGTATCATTCTGTTAGCCATTTGATTATTCCGCCTTTCAAAATATATGATCTCTGTTATCAAAGTTATATCTTTGATTATTGATATTATACAACTTTTATACCATGATTTCAATTATTTTTGTGTAAAATATTAGTGGCGCAATATTGTGTAAAACAGCCAAAAACATAAATCATTTAATCTAAGGCACACCATACAAGGCGTAACCTGTGAATGATACTTTTTTCTTGACAAATCGGCAAAAATGTGCTATAATTCTCAATTAGGAAAGTTACCTTGCGGAAAATTTCGCAAGGTGCTTTTGTGTTTTATAGGCTTTTTGTGAAAAATTACGATTTTCTTTCCTTTGATGGGAGAAAATATATTTATAATTTTTATTGTTTATAATTTTTGCGAAATATATTAAGCAAATCGTTACAGAAAGCATTCGCTTTGCTGTGTCTTGATAAATCGGAGGAGTATGTATGATTAGAGAAGATTTAAGAAATGTTGCTATTATTGCCCACGTTGACCACGGTAAGACTACCCTTGTAGACCAGATGCTCAAGCAGAGCGGTACTTTCAGAGAAAATCAGGCTGTAGAAGAAAGAGTCATGGACTCAAACGATATCGAGCGTGAGAGAGGAATCACTATCCTTGCAAAGAATACTTCTATCAAGTATAAGGATGTTAAGATAAACGTTATCGACACCCCAGGCCATGCTGATTTCGGTGGTGAGGTAGAGCGTGTTCTTAAAATGGTAAATGGTGTTATACTGCTTGTGGACGCAGCCGAGGGTCCAATGCCACAGACAAGATTTGTGCTTCAGAAAGCACTTGAGCTTGGTCATAAAATAATCATCGTTATTAATAAGATAGACAGACCTGACGCTCGTCTTAACGAGGTAGGCGACGAAGTTCTCGAGCTTCTAATGGATCTTGACGCTACTGACGAGCAGCTTGACAGCCCTATCCTTTATTGCTCAGGCAGAGCAGGTACAGCTACTCACTCACCTGATGAAGAGGGCAAGGATATGATACCTCTCTTTGACGAGATACTCAGCTATATCCCTGCACCTGAGGTAGATACTGAGGGTCCAATGCAGTATCTTGTTTCCGCTATCGACTACAACGAGTATGTAGGAAGAATAGCTATCGGCCGTATAGAGCGTGGCGAAATGAAAGTTAATCAGGACGTTACTATCGGCGACTATCATCAGACTAAGAAGGAATATCGTGGCAAGATAGTTACAATGTATCAGATAGAGGGACTTAACAGAGTTCCATGCCAGAGTGCAAAGGCTGGCGACATCGTTTGTATCAGCGGTATCGAGAACATCACTATCGGTGACACTATCTGTGACTTCGGCAACTTTGAGGCTGTCCCTTTTGTTAAGATATCCGAGCCTACAGTCGAGATGACATTCTCTGTAAATAATTCGCCGTTCGCAGGCAGAGAGGGCAAGTTCGTAACGAGCCGTCACCTGAGAGACAGACTTTTCAAGGAGCTTCTTAAGGACGTTTCACTGAGAGTTTCTGAAACAGACAGCACAGACGCATTCAAGGTTGCAGGACGTGGCGAAATGCACCTTTCTATCCTTATCGAGAATATGCGTCGTGAGGGCTATGAGCTTAGCGTTTCAACACCGCACGTTCTGTTTAAGGAGATAGAGGGCAAGCTTTGCGAACCTATCGAAAGTCTTGTTATTGACGTTCCTGAGAACTGCGTAGGTTCTGTTATGGAGAAGATAGGTGCAAGAAAGGGCGAGCTTCAGGAAATGGCACCTGTTGGAAGCAGAATGAGACTTGAATTTCTTATCCCTGCAAGAGGACTTTTCGGATACAAGAGCGAGTTCCTTACAGACACAAAGGGCGAGGGTATCATGAGTTCTGTATTCCATGACTACGAGCCATATAAGGGCGAGATACCAAAGAGAGCAACAGGCTCACTTGTTGCGTTTGAAACAGGCGAGGCTGTAACATACGGTCTTTACAACGCACAGGAGAGAGGCGAGCTGTTCATCACAGCAGGCACACCTGTATATGAGGGAATGATAGTTGGCGCTTCACCAAAGCAGGAAGACCTTGTTGTAAATGTCTGCAAGAAGAAGCACCTTACAAATACTCGTGCAAGCGGTTCTGATGACGCGCTCAGACTTGTTCCGCCAAGAAATCTCAGCCTTGAGGATTCACTTGAGTTTCTCGCTGATGATGAGCTTCTTGAAGTAACACCAAAGAGCATAAGAATAAGAAAGCGTATTCTGAGCAACTCACAGAGAGCTAAGGAAAGAGCTAAAATGTAATAATAACAAAAAGAGGAGCGGTCATGCCGTCTCCTCTTTACTTTTTTATGAAATTGTAGTGCTATTGTATGTTGGTGTAGTAGAAAATAGCAAGCTGTGTGCGGTCACGGAGGGAGAGCTTTTCTAGGATAGTGCTGATGTAATTTCGCACTGTGCCCTCACTGAGATAAAGCAGTGAGGCTATCTCCTTGTTGCTAAGCCCTTTTGCCACCTGTTCGATTATCTCCTGCTCTTTTTCGACTATGCCGTAGTGGTCAAAATCAAAACTGCTGTGATTGGTAAGAAGCTCAGGAAGTTTGCTTGCAACATCTGAGCCGAAAACTGTCTGCCCATTCATGACGGTTTCAAGGGCAGGGCATATGCTTTCAAAATCCTGCTTTAAAATATATCCCTTTGCTCCCATAAGCACAGCCTTTATAATGTATTCATCATCAGAAAATGTGGTAAGATAAAGTATCCTTGCGTCAGGGTACCCAGCAAGGATCTTTTCGCCGGCTTCAATGCCGCTTATGCCGTTCATGCGGATATCCATAAGCAGAACATCAGGCTTGAGAAGAGAATAAAGCTCTATGGCTTCCTCACCGCAGCTTCCCATGGCAAGAACTTTCACACTGCCTGTGCTTTCCAAAATGGTTTTCAGCGACACCGCCACAAGCTTGTCATCATCTATTATAACAATGTTCATGTCAAGACCTCCGTTCAGTCAGGTTTTGTTTCGGCACAGACAGAAAAATGCGGAATCCCTTGCTGCCCGATGTGATGTTTATGTTTCCATTTAAAGAAGCCGCACGCTCTCGCATATTGGCAAGCCCCATTCCGCTTTCGTCTATCTTTTCGGGACAGCTTCCGTTGTCTGCGATACTAAGCTGATAAAGAGCAGGGTGTTCACGAATGATTATTTTTATGCTGTCACCGTTGCTGTGCTTTGCAGTATTGGAAAGTGCTTCTTTTATAACGCCAATAAAGCAAAGCTTCACATCTCGTGACATTCTTTCGGAAAAGTCATAATCACAGCTTACTGCAAATCTGTCTTTCAGAGGTCTTATGCAGTCTTCAACAGCAGGCTTTAGTGCGATAGAATCGTCATGAAGATCATGAACGCTGCTTCGTATGCTCGTCATGGCGGTGTTCAGCGTGCCGCTCAGGTCGTTGATGGCTTCACCGACAGTTTCATCTTTGTTTATGACCGAGAGCGCACCAAGCTGTAAAATAGACCTTGTGAGCATATGTCCCACGTTATCGTGTATCTCCCTTGCAATGCGGTTACGCTCTTTCAGCGTGGCAAGATATATCTCGTAGTCTTGATTTCTCTGCATGGCTTTGTTTTTCTCTACAAGCTGGGTGGTAAGTTCTTTTGAATTGTCACGAGTATTTATGAGCATCTTTGTCAGCTTTTCGTTCAGAACGCTGCGGCTTGAAATTGTGAAGCTTACCAAAAAAAGAGCGACAAGCGGGAAGATGTCTTTTCCCAGAGTGAATATATTTGCAAGTACGCCTATGAATGTTAAGACCATAGCAGGGTAAAATTTTGTACAGAAAGCATCATAAAGCACCAAAGGGGCGAGTATCAAAGCTTCTTTACTGAAAATGCAAAGTGAGCTGTACGCAATAACTGAAAGGTATGCAACGGTAGAGCTTGGTTTTATTTGAAAGATAGCGGAGCATATTACAGCCAATAGCAATGTGGTGATGTTTGACGGATCTGTTCCCTCTGCAAGCATAAAAGCACAGCAGCTAAGGCCTAAAAGAAACTTATCCCACAGCTTGTTCATATGGCGTTCCCCCCTTTGATGTGATATCTCAATTTTAACACATTAGTGGCGGATTGTCTAGTATCGTTCTAAAATAGTTTTGCTATACTGTAAAAATCATTGACTTATACCTATAAAAAATGGTATAATGATAACAATGATAATTTCTTGTAAGGAGCTTATTTTTATGAAAGACGGTTTTATAAAGGTCGCCGCCTGCACCCCTGAGATACAGGTGGCAGACGTTGACTTCAATGTGGATAAAATAATCAGTCAACTTGAAAAGTGCAGGGAAGAGGGCGTAAAGGTCGCTGTGTTCCCTGAGCTTTGCATAACAGGTTATACCTGTCAGGACTTGTTCTTTCAGAACGCTTTGCTTGATAGGGCGATGTACGGTGCTGTGAAAATAGCGAAGAAAACTGTCAACAGCGATATGCTTGTGGCTGTTGGTATGCCTGTGAGGGCAAAGGGCAAGCTTTATAACTGTGCGGCAGTTATACAAAACGGTGAGATACTGAAATTTATACCGAAAACGCATTTACCGAATTATAACGAGTTTTATGAGGCAAGGCATTTTGCACCATATATGGGCGGCAATATCCAGCTTGAGCTTACACAGTATTTTGCCGATGACGATATGCATTCTGCACAAATGGGACAGTATGTCTTTGAGCTTGACAACTGGGAAAACAACGGCGAGCAGCCAAGCGACTGCGTGAAGATAGGCTTTGAGCTTTGCGAGGATCTGTGGGTGGCTGACCCTGTTTCAAATTATCTTGCTAAATCGGGTGCAACGCTTATTTGCAATCTGTCCGCAAGCGATGAGGTCATCGGCAAGGATTCTTACCGCAGACAGCTTGTGTCAAATCAGTCTGCAAGACTGGTGGCAGGATATATCTACTGCTCCGCCGGTGACGGTGAGTCAACGCAGGATATGGTCTTTTCGGGTCACAATATCATTGCGGAAAACGGCTCTATACTTGCAGAGAGCAGACTTTTTGAAAACGGCATAACTATATCTGAGATAGACTTCAAAAAGCTTGCGTTCGAGAGAAGAAAGATCTCCACCTATCCTGAGAGCAATTCGGTTTGGGATCAGCTAAATGAAATTTATAAGCCGTATTTTCTTGACGTTCTGCCTGTAGATTATATCACCTTTGATATGTGTGATACCAAGCTTACAAGGAAATTTTCTAAAACGCCTTTTATCCCTGCAAATCAGGCGGAGAGAAATGAGCGTTGTCACCTTATTTTGCAAATGCAATCCCATGGACTTATGAAGCGTATCGCACACACACATTCCAAAACTGTGGTCATTGGCATTTCAGGGGGACTTGATTCTACGCTTGCACTGCTTGTATGTGTAATGGCAATGGACTTGCTGAAACGTCCTCATACTGATATCGTTGCGGTGACGATGCCATGCTTTGGCACAACAAAGCGCACACGCTCCAATGCGGAGATACTTTGCGACGCTTTGGGGGTAACGTTCAGAGAGGTGGATATCTCAAATGCAGTTTTACAGCATTTTGAAGATATCGGTCACGATTATAACGATCACAGCGTTGTGTTCGAGAATGGTCAGGCGAGAGAGCGCACAAAGGTGCTTATGAATATCGCAAATCAGGTGAGCGGAATGGTGGTCGGCACAGGCGACCTGAGCGAGCTTGCTCTCGGCTGGGCGACCTACAACGGCGACCATATGTCCATGTACGGTGTGAACGCTTCTATCCCTAAGACCTTGGTAAGACATATCGTTCAGTATTACGGCGACACCTGCACATCTGATACTCTGAGAGATGTACTGTACGATATTTTGGACACTCCTGTTTCTCCTGAGCTTCTTCCTACCGACGAGAGTGGCACTGAGATGACACAGAAAACAGAAGACCTTGTCGGTCCATATGAGCTTCATGACTTCTTCCTTTACTATGGCATACGCTGGGGCTTTGAGCCGTCAAAGGTGAAAAGGCTTGCGAAATATGCCTTTGAGGGGGATTATCCTGACGAGGTCATAGACAAGTGGCTCAAAACATTCTATCGCAGATTTTTCTCACAGCAGTTCAAACGCTCCTGCCTGCCTGACGGCGCAAAGATCGGTTCTGTTACCCTGTCACCGAGAGGGGATTGGAGAATGCCGTCTGACGCTGTGGCTAAGCTCTGGCTGGAGGATATCGACAAATAACGCAAGGTAAAAATAAAGTAACAAAATCTTTATAACTGCTCGGTTTTACAGAATTGGCTGTTCAGATATAATTATAAGTAAGGAACGGAAAACTTTTCTGAACAGTATCATTACGGAGGATTTATTATGAAATACACAGAGAAAGAGGTTTTGCAGTTCGTTGAAGAAAACGACGTAAAGTTCGTAAAGCTCATGTTCTGCGATATATTCGGTTCGTTAAAGACTATCTCTGTTATAGCAGGCGAGTTGCCGAAAATATTCAGAGAGGGACTTATCTTTGACGCTTCAAAGCTCGGTGGCTTTTTGAATGTGACTGCTTCAGACCTTAGACTTTTCCCTGACCCTGATACGCTGGCGCTTCTTCCATGGAGACCGCAGCACGGCAGGGTAGTAAGATTTTTCTGCCACCTGAAATATCCTGACGGAACGGCTTTTGAGGGCGACGGCAGGTTCTTCCTCAAGACCGCTATCGCATATGCGAAGGGCAAGGGATATAACTTCCAGATAGGTACTTCATGCGAGTTTTACTGCTTTGAAAAGGACGATACTGATATGCCTACAAAGCGTCCTCACGATTATGCAGGCTATTGTGACGCTGCGCCTGTTGACAGGGGAGAAAACCTCAGACGTGATATCTGCCTGACACTTGAGCAAATGGATATTTTCCCAGAAAGCTCAAGACATGAAACTGGTCCAGGTCAGAACGAGATAGATTTTCAGTATTCAAACGCACTGAAAGCCGCCGATAATCTTGTGACGTTCAAGAACGTTGTAAAATCTGTGGCTGACAGAAATGGGCTTTACGCAACGTTCATGCCAAAGCCTATCGTTGACAACTGCGGATCTGGTCTGCATATAATGCTCATGTGCATGAAAGGCACGGAAAATGTTTTCAAACCTCAGCTTGGCGGACTTTCCAAAGAGGCTGAGCGCATGATAGCAGGAATACTGAAAAACGTTGGCGATATGACGCTGTTTCTAAACACCACTACAAATTCATACAAACGTTTTGGCAGTCTGCTTGCACCTAAGTACATTTCATGGTCACATGAAAATTATGCACAGCTTCTTCGTGCACCGCTTGCTGATACAGATGAGAATGGTATAATACTCCGTTCAGCAGACAACACCTGTAATCCTTACTTTGCTATGGGTCTGCTTATTTATGCCTGCATAGACGGTGTTATAAATAAGGAAGAACTTCCAAAACCTTTTAATTTCAATATAGGCTCGGCAGATGAAAGCGAGCTTGCAAAGCTTGAAACACTTCCGCAGTCTTTGAAAGAGGCAGTGGAACGTGCTGAAAAGAGCGAGTTTCTTGCGGATAGGCTTCCTGAGCATATGTTGGAGCGTTTTATCGCAATAGAAAAGGAGCTTATCATAGAATATGAGAGAGCTGCCGATAAGGAGCAGTTTGAAACAGCCAGATATTTTTATCATCTGTAATGTCAGAGAAAGCTAAAAAAAGGAGGTGGGGAAATGGACAGGATACTTGTGGCTTCAAGCAATGACAAGGCAACAGCTATGCTTGTGAGTCTGTTAAAAGAAACCTTTTCCACCTGCAAGACTTCTATAGCCGCAACGGGTCTTGAAACAAGGCGTGCGGTAGGGTCAGGCAGTTATGACTGTGTCGTGATAAACTGTCCATTGTCAGACGAATATGGCAACGAGCTTGCGGAGATAGTCTGCACCTCAACTGACGCAAGCTGTGTGGCTATCGCAAAGTCGGAAAATGCGGATATTCTTGCTGATAAACTGGAAGATTTCGGCGTAATGGTGATACCAAAGCCACTAGGCAGACAGTATTTTTACCGTTCAATGAAATTTGTCAGTGCCGCAAGAAAAAGAATGCTGGGTATAAGGTCTGAGAACCTGAAACTGCACAAAAAGCTTGAAGAGATAAGAACGATAAACAGAGCAAAGTGCTCACTTATGCAGTATCTTGGCTTTACAGAACAGCAGGCTCATAAATATCTTGAAAAGCAGGCTATGGATAAGAGATGCACAAAGATCGAGGTGGCTCAGAAGGTCATCGAGATGTACGAGGTTTAAATGTTACATAATTGTTAAATTAATGACACACTATTGCAATTGGCGGAGTAATGTTGTATAATAATAAAGGAAAATTTAAAATAACGGAGGTCGTTAAAAAATGTTAGTTTCAGCTAAGGAAATGATGACAAAGGCACTTGCAGGCAAGTATGCTGTAGGTCAGTTCAATATTAACAACCTTGAGTGGACAAAGGCTATCCTTCTCACTGCTCAGGAACTGCAGTCACCTGTAATTCTTGGTGTGTCTGAGGGCGCAGGCAAGTACATGACAGGCTTTAAGACAGTTGCCGCTATGGTTAAGGCAATGGACGAAGAGCTTGGTATCACAGTACCTGTTGCACTTCATCTTGACCACGGAACATATGAGGGCTGCTACAAGTGCGTAAAGGCTGGCTTCTCATCTATCATGTTCGACGGTTCACATTATCCATTTGATGAGAACCTTGCTAAGTCAACTGAACTCGTTCACGTTGCAGATCAGCTTGGTCTTTCAATTGAGTGTGAAGTTGGTTCTATCGGCGGCGAAGAGGACGGCGTTGTAGGTATGGGCGAGTGCGCAGATCCAGACGAGTGCAAGACAATCGCTGATCTCGGCGTTACAATGCTCGCAGCTGGTATCGGTAACATTCACGGTAAGTATCCAGCAAATTGGCCAGGTCTTTCATTCGAGACACTTGCTGCTATCAAGGAAAAGGTTGGCGATATGCCACTGGTACTTCATGGCGGTACAGGTATTCCTGATGACATGATCAAGAAGGCAATCTCACTTGGCGTTGCAAAGATCAACGTAAACACAGAGTGCCAGCTTTCATTCCAGGAGGCTACAAGAAAGTACATTGAAGAGGGCAAGGATCTTCAGGGCAAGGGCTTTGACCCAAGAAAGCTTCTCAATCCTGGCTTCGAGGCTATCAAGGCTAAGGTTAAGGAGAAGATGGAACTCTTCGGTTCTGTTGGCAAGGCTTAATCAATAGCTAAATTAACGTAAATAAACGGGCTGTCGTTTCGGCGGCAGCCTTTTTATGTTATTTTATTTTCCAATTAAATAGAGTGTAACCTAGATCAACCACTCACAAATAAAAACAAGGAGATTTTTTTATGGAAATTTTCAGTGCACGTCGTTTAACAAACATGGGACTTATTGCAGCGATATACGTTGTGGCTACGATGCTTTGCAGCTCACTTGCATACGGACAGGTACAGTTCCGCATATCTGAGGTTTTGATGCTACTTTGTTATTTCAACAAGGATTACATCATTTCGCTTTCTATAGGTTGTTTGATAGTCAATCTATTCAGTACGCTCGGAATGGTGGACGTAGTATTTGGAACGCTTGCTACAGTTGTGGCAGCGGTTCTTATCTATCTGCTGAGAAACAAGGTAAATCTTGTAGTTGCGTCGCTTTTCCCGGTGATATCAAATGCGGTGATAGTTGGCTTTGAACTGACATATGTCTTCAAGACGCCGCTTCTTGTGAACATGGGCTGGGTAGCCTTAGGCGAATTTGTATGCGTAACGATAGTTGGTGTAATACTTATCAAGGCGCTTATGAAGAACAAGTATTTCAGCAAGCTTGTGACTTTCGGCATGAGTGATCAGGCTCTTAGTGAGCAGTTTAAAAACGGGTGACGATTCCGATATAAAAATCAGCCTGACTTTTTAGTCAGGCTTTATTTTTTGGCGCTTTTATCGAAAAAACTGCGAAAAAGTATTGACAAAGTACGTGTAATATGATATAATAAATACGTTGCATTGAGCAACGTAAAATATGCGGATGTGGCGGAATTGGCAGACGCGCTAGCTTCAGGTAGCGTAACGACAGTGAAATTATTTACTTTGCTGATTTCCGGTTCATCATAAATGTGGATTAGTGCGATAAGCATCCACCTCGGCTTTTGAATTTGAGCCGTGTGAAAGTTTCAAATTCTTATATGCAGGTGTGGCGGAATAGGCAGACGCGCTAGCTTCAGGCAGTGTAACGACAGTGAATTTATTTGCTTGGCTGCTTTTCGGTTCATCATAAATGTGGATTAGTGTGATTAGCACCCACCTCGGCTTTTGAATTTGAGCCGAGCAAAAGTTTCAAATTTTTATATGCGGATGTGGCGGAATTGGCAGACGCGCTAGCTTCAGGTGCTAGTGATCGCAAGGTCATGTGGGTTCAAGTCCCGTCATCCGCACCACGAAAAGCTCGATTTTATCGGGCTTTTTTCTTTTGCTCCAGTAAAAATAAATGGGCAGACACGCTGGCTCTAAGAACAATTTTTAATTGATATTATGCTAAAACGCACTACCATAGCTAATGCGTCTGTCGGTTAATATATTCATATATGTAACGAACAAATCCGCAGGCGATACTGCGGATTTCGTTTTAATTTCTATGCACTTTCTAATTCTTCTGTTGGCTCAATAAACACGCTGACAGTTCCATTAAACTCTCCGTTCATCTCGAATCTGATATCAAGACTTTTATCTTCATTTTGATGAATGAAAATTCGCTTGACTAACATTCTTAGATTGATATCCGAAATCGTACCCTCGGACAGGATTTCATCAAGTATCTGTGTTGTGTTTTTAAGCTGTTCTTTTCTCTGTTTGCAGATTTTGTCATATTCCCTCAAGTCGGTTATCCGTTTTTCAATAGCGGATATTTCTTCTTCACGCTTAGTAATCATATTGTTGTAAACTTGTGCGTGTTCTCTGTCGCCGATTCGCTCTATAATCAAATCTTCGATCTGCTGTCGGAGTGATAATATCTTATCGTTGAGCTGCTGTATCTGACGTTCATACAGCGGCTTTTTCTTTACCCAATCCTTGACAATCTTGTTGTAGCGTTCGCTTTCGGCAAGTATCGTTTCACGAAGTCCTCGGACTTCATCTTCGATCAAAGCGTCAAGCTGATTTTCACGGACTGTGTGCGGAGTACAGTATTGCTTGCCGTAGCGGTGTGCGCTGTTGCAAGTGTATTCAACGTACTCTTTGCATTTCCATTTTCTTGTGCGAGCTACAAAGCAAGCCCCGCAGTCGGAGCATTTTATTAATCCGGAATAGCGATGAAGATTCCTGCCATTTTGCGAACGTGGATTAATCTGTGAACGCTGTTCCAGTAAAAACTGTGCCTGTTTCCAAGTTGTTTCATCAATTATTGGTTCGCAGAAATTCTCATGGCGATACTGTTCTTCGGGCGGAATGAAAGTTTTGGTTTTGTATATTTTTGAAGTTACTGTCTTGTGATTAACCATTGTGCCAATGTATAATTCATTTGTGAGAATGCGTTTGACTGCTGTTTGTACCCACAAGTATTTTTTAGAGATGTCGGGTTTCCAATCTGCTAGCTTTCTGCGCTGATAGTATTCTGGTGATTTTATTCCACGCTCGTTCATCGTCCTTGCGATAGTTGTCAAGCCGTAACCGTCAACGTATAGCTTGAATACTTCCTGTACTATCCAAGCTGTTTCATCGTCTACAAGAACAGTATTTGTGTTTCGATCACGCTTGTAACCGAGGGGTAAGGACTCTATCAGACCTTTGTTTTTCTGCTTTTGGCGAACTCCTGCTTTAACTTTCTTGCTGATGTCCTTAGCATAAAAATCGTTGAAGATCTGCTTGAACCCAATCAGCAAATCGTCGTTTTCATTGAATGAATCTATTCCCTCAGTCACAGAAATTACCTTAACATTATTCTGTCGCAAGTGATCAATGAAGAGTTCAGTCTGCGTTCTGTGTCGTCCTAATCTAGATAGATCCTTGACCAGAACAACATCGATCTTACCTTCATCAACAGCAATTTCAAGTTTGCCTAAGCCTTTTCTGTTGAACGTCATTCCCGAAACGTTGTCATCAAAACTTTCACCAACTATTTCGTAACCATTCTGCCCAGCGTAATCAACTAAAATCTGCCGCTGATTTTGCAAGCTGTTCATTTCCTCATCTTCGTCACGAGATAATCTGTAGTATAGCCAAGCTCTCATTTTATCGACCTCCTTTAAATTCGGCAGGCACGCTGTGGTGTGTCTGCGTTACAACAGACACTACCACAAGCCTCCCTTAAAGTCCAGCGATCACGCCGTTTTATCAATAAATTCTACCTTATCAATAAAATCATCATTCGAGCGTTTGGACATACTATCCGAATTTAAATAGTCGTTGATCATAGCTTCCATAAACGTATCAAAGGATTTTTTATCGCCGTTGTATATGATCGTGACGGAATTGATTCTGGGGATTTCTCTTTGTCTTGGCATATTTTTATCGCCCTCCTTACTGTCTTTTCAGTTTCTTTTTCTCTGATTTTTAAACTGATCATTTTTAATCATTCCTTTCTTAAAATTTCGTTTGACATCATCAACAACGCCCGCAATTATGCCGATTTCACGCAGTTTTTTGCACTTACGACCCCTCAATCATTCAAAGCTCAAATTTATGACCCCATAAAAATTATGCACAATCATTTTGCTGAAACTGCGTGTTTTCGGCATTTTTGCGGCGAGCTTTGCTCGTCCGCTGTGAACGTTTAGGGGGCTACGACCCCGAAACTTTAACTTGCAATGAAATATTTAACTTTGCTTTAACTGCTGCATATCCGGTATTTGTGCAGATTAACAACTGCCTTTTTATTATCAGAATTAAAACCTCTCCCACATATCGCCCACAGCGGCTCACAAATCGCTTGTGTCGGCTTTTGAAATGCTTTTGCTAAACTTACCCGACAAAAAATCCAAGCCCGCAAATCGGCTTACGTTTGCCGATTTTGGTTGACAGTAACTTTGCCCGATTTCAGTTACTGTCACACCTGCTGTCATCATCGTAAACCAAGCATTTTCAAGGGTTTGCGAGGTATTGCTTATGCGCTCCGTTGACAGTAACGACAGTAGAATTTTTACTGTCACTACTGTCACGCTCATGGTCGTAATGAAGATTTATCAGTCTGCCGTTTCTTGTTCGCTTGTACTGAAAATCAATTCCGTACTTTCTCAGAGTGTAACCGTTCTGCACCAGATCTCTTGTTACTCTGTTGGGATAAAACGTTTCATCGGAAACACTTTTCAGAACATTCACTAATTCCGAAGCTGTACCGCAGAAATCAATATGCTTCTTAAGATACACATACAGTGCAGCCAGAAAAATGTTATCCTTGCTTTTACAGTCGGACGGCTCATCGGTGACTATCCACTTTTTCAAATCGCTGTCAAACTGCAAATTAATTTCTGCGTTTTCAATATCACGACCTACACAATGAAGCTTTGCTGTACGACTTCCACGCTTGCTTTCAATCAGAACCATGCTTCCGTCAACACAACCGCTTAAGCCTGTACTGCCTGAGATCATATTAAATGGATCGCTGTCAGCACACTTTCGTGTGTGATGCACAACTACGATTGTAATTTCAAGCTTGTCGGCAAGTGCTTTCATCACAGACAGTTCTTTGTAATCAGTACCGTAGCCTGACTCCGATTCGTTACGCACCTTTTGCAGAGTGTCAATGAACACAACTTTTAAATCGTAATGCTCATTTTTAAAGTTTTCAATCTCTTCCTCCAAACCGTTCCCGATTGATTCGGACATGATTACAAAATGCAATCGCTCTGCAGGTTCGTCAGTGATTTCGTAAAGACGATTTTGGATTCGCACATAGCTATCTTCCAGACACAAATACAGAGCAGTTCCTTGTGTAGTTTGCTGACCTAATACCTTTTCTCCTTTCGCAATGGACAAGCACATATCAAGCGCAAGCCACGATTTTCCGACTTTCGGCGCTCCTGCTAAGATATACAGACCTTGTGCAAGCAGATTGTCAACTACAAATTCAATCGGTTTGTACACTGTGGTCATGATTTCCTCGCAGGACTTTGAGTTGAACTTTTTCAATTTATCAAGCCTCCTATTCAATTTTCAAGTTGCTATTAAGTTTCACCCTTTCTGCTCACGGCGAAAAATATATACAAAACAAAAAGCTCGTAAAGACGTTTAAATCTTTACAAGCTTTTATCATTCTCCATTTTCATGGTATCGCATTTTGATACATTTGTCAAGAGGTATGCAGTATTTCCATTGTTTTGCACAGGAGATTGGATTTTGATACTGTGGCAAGATGTGCGTTTTCGACGTCGCTGTTTGCGATGGAGGGTGTGGCAGTTATATTTATGTATGTGATAGTCACACTGTTTAATGGACTTGTCCATAAAATAATCCAGAGGTATTATTGACAAATCAAGAAAAACAACCACAAAAGAGATTATGTGTTTCCAATCGGACACACAAAAGCCCCAGAAGATGCCACTTCGAGGGTCTTTTTGCTACTTGTCGGATTTATGCCTGTCTAAACACTTGCAAATATAGTAACCATCTACACTTACCACAACAGACAAAACTAAAAAGTGCATTATATTATCTTTTTTATAACAAAGTCAATGAAAATGTCCTATATATTATTTAATATTTTGTACATTATGAATAAAGTATAATTTTGTTCATAAACTTATATTGACAAAAATAAATGTCTATGTTATTATAGGTAAGTGAAATATTTTACAAAAGTTGATTAATTTTGAACATGAGACAATAGGAGGATTTTATGACAAAAATCACAAAAAGTATAGTTAGTATAACTTTAACTACAATTATGATTACTTCAACCATGGCTATTAAAGCTAATGCAGCTAACACAAATCAGGAACTAAAATGGAGAAATGATACTTACTATTCAACATCCACATTTAATGCATATAACAAAACATTCAGCACATATGTAAAAAATGGATCCAAAAAAGAGACCAAAGTACCTGGATATAATAGTGGCTATGGTGACGTTACATTTTCTCTTAAAGGAACTAACAATTCTATTTATGCCATTTTATCAAAAAGTGGAAACACAAAAGAAAAATTAACTCTATTTACTAAAATCGGAAAATATGACAAGAAAACTAAAAAAACAACCAATAAAGAAAGTAAAACTATAACTAGTAATGCAGGTTGCGGAGTTTCTGTACAGCGAAATCCCAAAAACAAAACTTATAAGTATACATTAACCGCAAAAGTATCTCCATATCCTGAAAAAGATGCTGATCCTTTTAGTAATAAAACATTAGTAGCAACAGCGACTCAATATTAATACTATAAATAAGGAATTTTTATGTACTATACAATAAAAAATATAAGAAATTTTGCCAAAAACAACACAATTATTTTTGTGTTGTTTTTGTTGTGTCAATTTACTGCATCATTTATTATTCTTTTTTCTTTCGGTGCATTTCAAAATTTTAAATTGCTAAAAAATAAGAATTTAAAGCAATCGGATTTAATTATACAATTTGGAAATGTTATCGACAAGTATGAAGAAGATGGCAATAAATATTATATTTGTGATAGCAGTACAACTAATAAAAAAATAAAAGAACTTCTTCTTAGTATTGACGAAAGTTCATTAGAAGAATTAGATTTAATATACTATTCAGCGGAAACAACAAATACCAACATACCTGAAATTTATGAACAGCCTAATAGTATCACATTCAGATTATCATATTCTCCTGAAGCAAAAACATTTATACAGTATAAAACCTCTTATAATAATTCACCAACCAGTTCCGGTAAAATGATTTCTCAAAATGATTTTAAAAAAGGCACTATGCAAGTTGTTCTTCCATATGGCTTTACATCAGATTGTATAAATCAAGAGGTTAACATAGAAAACCAAACTTATAAAGTTGTAGGAATTGATGCAATAGACGAGACAATAACTATTCCTTTTATTAATTCACCCGATAGCTTAGATAATATAACTGAAATAAGTTTTTGTACAAAAAATGTAATGAGTACAAAAACTTATCAGAACATACGAGCTGCTTGTAATAACATATTTGGTAATTTTGCTTTTATTCCTGAAATAGATACAGTCAATGATGACTTACCTTTTTACAATTCATTAATGTTACTTTCTATTTTACTTACTATATTATCTTCTATTACACTTACTCTGTTATTCAGATATGTTTTAATAACCCGAAATAAAATGATTTCTGTTTTTAGAATTTATGGTTGTACTATAAATAAAGCCAGAAGAATATTTGTTGCAGAAATCATGATAACATCTATAATGAGCTTTTTAATTACATCGGCAATATATTTCAAAATTGTTGTAAAACAGCTCAAATCAAGCTTTGAATATATTGATATTATTTATAATTTAAAAAATTATATTATTATTGGTCTTATCTATGTGTCAGTAATATATTTTATTCTTAATTTAATGATAATAATACAACTACATAAGCTTCCTTTAAGCCAAAAACAAGGAGGATGATAGTTTTATGATTAAATACACAATAAAAATGATGAAGCGTAATTTGTTTATAAATCTCTTTGTCGTGATACAAATAGCTGTAACCTTATTTTTAATTGTAATATGTACATCTTCAATTATGTTTAAAATTGAAGATTATCTTCCATTAAGAAAACTTCTTAATAAAGATGGCAAATTTATAATTACAACCGGTACAAAAAACTATGAGTATGGTGATGATAATTATTATACTTCCGATGATTTCTTTAAGTTAGAAGATATATCTGTCAATAACAATAAAATTAAAGAAGTTTATGGGTGTACATCAGTTAATATATATCCGGCTAATGAAAACTCATCTCCATTAATTTTTTCATATACTCAAAATATGATAGATTTATATACACCCGACATAAAATATGGCAAATGGTTAAATAAAGCTGACACACGTTCTGATGAAATTGCAGCTGTTGTAACTTATAATACTAAATATAAAGTAGGCGATTTAGTTGAATTCACAGATTCTGTTAATCATTATAACTTCAGGATTATCGGAATGTTAGATAAAACAGCACAGACTATAAATACAAATGGTGATTCAAAAAGTAACTATTATTATACATTTAAAGATATATATCAAACAAAAAATTTGCTTGAATTTTATGTAAATTACGAAGATGTCAAAAATGCAGAGATTTCACAAGAACCAATTGGAGCACTTTTTGTTGTATATGAAAAAGGCTTAAATGATGAAGAAAAATTAGAACTAAATAGAAAATTATATCAATTTGGAGCACTAATGGATTTATCAGAATTGAACCAAAACAGCATAGAATATTTAAAAAGTGATATAACACTGATTTTACCTATAAGTTTATGCATACTTATTCTTACACTTATAAATTCTGTTGCGGTAAATGCTATTCAAACAAAAACAAATTTAAAAGCTTATTCTATATTTTTTATTTGTGGAGCAAAATGGAAAGTTGGAATAATTATCAGTCTTCTAAACGGTTTATTTACATGGCTGTTTGGTGTTGTATTATCAGGAATTTTAGCTTTCATTTTTACAAATATGAATGGTTCTTCGCAATATATTATAAGCTTTAATCTTCCGGAAATAATTATGTGTGTACTTATGGGACTCTTGAATATAATAGTATCAATAATACTCCCAATTTTAATTATTTCAAAGCAAAATCCACGTGAATTATTGATAGATAATAAATAAAGACAACAGGTAGGTAATCATGATAAAAATATCAAACATAACAAAAAAATACAATCCTAAAAAATCCAACGAATTTGAAGCATTGCATGGAATTTCTTGTGAGATTAATGACGGAGAGCTTGTGGCTGTTATTGGCAAATCCGGAGCAGGAAAATCTACACTTTTGCATATTCTTGCTTGCATTGACAATTATCAGGAAGGCGAATATACTATTGACGGAACTCTGGTAAAAAATCTTTCAGAAAAGCAATATGCAAAAATTCGTAATGAAAAAATAGGCATGGTAATGCAAGATTTTGCTCTTGTAGAAGATTTCACAGCTTTGGAAAATGTTATGATTCCACTCAATTTCTCAAAGCAGAAAATAAAAAATAAAAAAGAAAAGGCTCTTGCTGCATTAAAATCTGTTGGCATTGGAGAACTTGCGAAAAAGCCCTGCAATAAGCTTTCTGGCGGACAAAAGCAGAGAGTTGCAATCGCCCGTGCGATAGTCAACGAACCGAGCATGATATTCGCCGATGAACCAACAGGTGCGCTTGATACCAAAACCTCTGCGGAGATCATGGCACTGTTCAAATCATTGAATAAACAGGGACGTACAGTAGTGATAGTTACTCACGATCCCAAAATCGCCGAACAATGCGACAGGATTATTGAGATAAGTGACGGGAGAATAGTAAAGTAAAATAAAGGCGGATATCGGGCGCTATCTCGCACTGTCGTTACGCTACCCTCAGGTGCTAGTGATCGCAAGGTCATGTGGGTTCAAGTCCCGTCATCCGCACCATAACAGGACACCAATTTTGATACAATGCGTATCTTGATTGGTGTCCGTTTTCTTTATCCGAAAGTCCTTGTTTAATGGGATTTGTCAATACAATTTAACGAAAGCAGGCAATAAAGCTCGCAAAGGAGATTGGCACCAAGGCAGCAGATGAGCTGTGCATCCCCAAAGGGACGCTGGGGACGTGGGTGCAAAAGGCGCGGATTGGGGAAATAGACACAGGTGCAGGCTCACGTACACTGGGAGAGTCACTTACTATCGCACAGCAGCTTCAGGTAGCAAACAAGCGGATCAAAGAGCTTGAAAAGAAAAATCGTGAGCTTGAAGAGCTTAATGAATTTCTGGAGTAAGCATCTGTTTTTTTCGCTACGAATCGTCGGAAGTCAGGAAAGAAGAACGGTTAAAGTTCATTTCCAAAACGTTAATTTTCATTTACTGCGTCACACATACGCTACTGTTTGTATTGAGAATGGCTTTGATGCTAAAACTGTCAGCGAGTTGCTAGGTCATTCTAATGTTAATATTACACTTAACCGCTATGTTCACTCATCGCTTGATACAAAAAAGAAATATGTTGAAAAACTCAATTTTGTAGCTTAAAAGTTTTTAGCCGTCAGAAATATCTGATTGGTAGTAAATAATGCATGATTTTACGTTGATTTTTTGCCTTTTTGCCTGTAGGTGCAGATTTTGCGAAAAAATTGTATTTTGTTTTGTAAACTATTATACCAGAAAATTGATGAAATATGTATTGATTTTCTGAAAAATGTTTGGTATAATGGCGTATAAAGGCGGTGATCGTATGATCAGAGTTGCAATTTGTGATGATGATAAACATATGCAGGAAAGTTTATCAAAGTATTTGTTAGACTATTCAATACGATGTGACAGAGAAATTGATCATGCAGAATTTGATACTTGTGAGGAATTAATGGACGAGTATCTCAAGGGGAACTCGTTTGATGTTATATTGCTCGATATTGAATTTAAAAATAATGATGAAAAACAAATGAATGGTATTGAACTTGGGAAAAGATTGCGTGGACTGTATGCCAATGACAACACTGCTATCGTTTATGTGACATCTTATGGCGAGTATGCTATTGACTCCATTAAAATAAGGCCCTATGATTATATAAAAAAGCCAATTACCTATGAAAGAATAGTTGATTTTTTTGAAACTTATTATTTGGATCAAGCTAAGAGAAAAAAGGTGTTTGAATATACTGCACATAAAGTCAAAAACAGTATCATAGTATCTAATATTTGTTATTTTGAGAGTCAGGGCAGAACAATAGTGATCCATACTATTACGAATCAATATACCTTTTACGGAAAACTATCTAACCTGCTTGACAATGAAAGTTTAAGTGATTTTATCAGTATTCATAAATCGTATTTAGTAAATAAGAATTATATTGAAAGATTCACTTCACATTCAGTCGTCCTTATTGGCATAGACCGAGTGGAATTGCCGATAAGCCCTAATAAGAAAATGGAGGTCAGTGAACAGCTGTTGAAAGAATGATATGACTACTTTATTTTATTTGTTTTCAAATGTGTTTCACATATATGCCACTTATCAGTTTTCCAATGTGTTTTTACAAAAGAAAAAAGAGTCGGCAAAATCAGACATTGTCCTGTTTACACTTTATTACATTATAAATAGCTGTGCGTATTTGGCCTTTGACAATCGATTGATTACGATTCTGTCAAACATTATACCATTTATTCTTATATTTTTGTACTATAAAGTATCGTTATTTAAGTCTCTGTTGTCAGCATTTGTGTTATGTGTTTTTTCCATTGTAGTAGATACAGCGGTTGTTGCTATACAGTCTTTGCTCAATATAAACTCTGTTTTTTTTGACGAGGGTTTTGTATCAAATATTGTGTTTCTAACACTTGTAAATATCATAGCTAAGAGCTTTTTTAAAGACAGCGATCAAATTGTAAAATTACCAATAATGTATTATATTACTGTGATATTTGTTCCGCTTGGCAGTATAATGGTTGGTTACTTTGTCGCAAAAGATCTCAATGTCGTATCGTTGATTTTAAGCGTTATCATATTATTGATGAACATAGTTATTCTTTACCTTTACGATAATTTGGTAAATATGTTTTCCCAGCAATATGAAACTGACGTTATTGAGCAGCAAAACAAGGCTTATCTTAATCAGTTGCATTTAATGCAGGAATCTCAGATGAAGATAAGATTTTTAAAGCATGATATGAAAAATCATATTATCAACATGCAAAGTTTGCTTAGTGCTGAGAAATACGATCAGCTTAAAGATTACCTTGCTGAAACCAATGATTATATTTATAGTAATAATGTTATTATCGACTCAGGAAATGAAACGATCGACAGTGTTCTGAATTACAAATTGGCAACGTTAGAGAACAATAGCGTTGAAAAAAGTTATCATGTTGTTCTCCCTGAGCAAATTCTTATCAGTTCCTTTGATCTAAATATCGTTATTTGTAATCTGATAGATAATGCACTTGAAGCGTTAAGTCTCCTAGGAGAGAACGATGAAAAGAAGATAACTATCGATATTGTTTATAAGCAGGGTTACATTAAAATATTAGTAGGAAATTCATTTGACGGAATCATACACAAGGATAAAAGGACAAGAAAAAATGATGAGATAAATCATGGAATAGGGTTAAAGAGTGTTCAAAATATTGCGGAAAAATATGGAGGACTTTTAAAAACTGATGTATCTGATAACTGGTTTGAAACATCAGTGATAATGTATGAAAAATAGAGGTAGCAATAAGTTACCTCTATTTTTTTTACAAAAAAGACGTTCTTTTTGACATTTACGTTTTTTTTATTCTTATATTATGTATAATCAAGTCATAACTTGTTATGAAATGAAGAAGATCATATGAAAAAATTTAATGAAACTCAGCACAAGAATGGGTAAGGTGTTTGTTGCATTGGCACTTTTGGTTACTGTATCAAACGTAAATTCTACATGCCTTTTCATCACTCACCAGCCTGAACTGCCTGCTGATTATAAGAAACTGCGTAAGTTCTAATGTTTAAGAAAACTGCCTGCAAAATAACGCAACGTCTATGTGAAAAAGGTATTATATCCGAAAGCGATTTCGATTTGTATGAATACGGATTTAATATGGGGATAACGGTTTTACTTAACCTTATCAGCACTATAGTTATCGGCGTTATTGTGGGCAAGGTGTTTGAAAGCATAGCTTTCTTAGTTTTTTATATACCACTGAGAAGCTATGTCGGAGGATACCACGCTAGCACCCCGAGGAGGTGCTATTTTATTTCCATAGTGATTATCATGGAAATGTTATTATTTATTGGTTATGTTGATTTGTCAATCATATATATTATCTTATTATTGGTCGGAATGGTGGTATGTTTTGCTTTTGCCCCTGTCGAAGATAAAAACAAGCCTTTAGACAGAGATGAAATTAGCGTATTTAAAAAAAGAGCCTATTTGATCTTATCAATAGAATTTTTCATATGGCTAGCAGTATCAGTGATTTTTCAGCCCGTAGAAAAAACTATTCCTATTGTTATGTTTACGGAATATCTAATGTTGGTCATTGGGAAATTAAAACTCAGCAAATATTCGTGATTGGGGTGTTAATACCTATGGATTATGAAGATTACTACTATGAATCTAGAAGTAGATATTATGACGCTTGTTCTGAAGTTAATAACTATGAAAACAGGGCAAATGAACTGAGGTCTCAGAGACAAAGAAAAAATTATATATCAATCAGCTCAAATCAGATTTAAAAAGACATCAAAAATTGCTTAAAGAACACAACGAAACCAAACAGGAAATCACTATAAAACCATTCGATAACGATGGCAATTTGGTGGATTATAATGTTAGAGCAGATGAAATAACAAATGATTTTTTTTATGAGGTAAAAGCATCAGATACAGCTCCATATACCCAAAATCAATAAAATGGTGGCATGATAAGAGGAAAAGGAAAAGACAGCTTTTTAGGCGGCACTATACTTGGGCCTTTAAAGGGATATACGACAAGGAATGGTATAACTCGCTCCATTCTAGATGATATGAAATTAATAGGAGGTAACTAATGTCTGTACTTGAGAAAAACAGTATTGATTACATTTATGTTGAAGATAATCATATAATTATGGGTATAAGTGACCATTTAACATGGCAGGAAGAAGCAATAGTAGCTCATTGGCAATTGCTTCAAGATAAATTAAAAAACTATATAGGCTTTATAAAATCAGGACAATTGTTTGAACAATATCCTGAATTTGATAAACAGCCTTGTATTAAAATTTTCTTTTCCAAAAATGCCCAGATGCTGTCGATAAATATTTAAATAAATTAAAAAAATATTATAACGAATTACAATGTGATTTGGTATGGATATATGATCCGCAGGAAGACTAACTAAAATCATCATAAAAGTCCTACATAAGAAAAGATCCGAAGCTTATTCATTTGGTGATCAACGGCGAAGAAATCATAACGACTGAAACTCACCCGTCCTATGTAAAAAATCAAGGCTTTATCAAAGCAGGAGAACTAATAGTTGGTGATGAACTCCTTGATGTAAACGGAAATGTTCTTTTAGTTGAAAATTTTGATGTCGAGTTGACAGACGAACCCACTACAGTGTATAATTTTCAAGTTGAGAATTTTCATACTTACTATGTTGGTATGAATAGAAATTGGGTTCATAATGAATGTAATTTGCCGACTAAAAGATCTAAAAATTTTGTAAAAAGAGTCAATCACAGGGACGGTAGTGTTTCAATAACAAAAAAAAATAGATAATAAAAATGTAACCATAAAGTATACAAAGAATAAAGACGGAAATTTATATCCTAGGTTCGAGAAATTTGCTCATCCAGAGCACCCTAATCCGATAAAAATGAAAGCAAAATTAACTGGTGTTTTTAGAAAAGATGTTAAAATCATTCGTAATGAAACTGGTATAAAATTACCAAAGGATTATACTTGGCACCATTTGGAAGGTGGAAAAAGTGTGTTAATGGTTCCTTCCAAAATCCATTCACCAAGGTGTGGCGGATTTAATCATATGGGTGGAGCAACTAAAATAATACACGGAATAATTTAAAGGAGGATAATTATGAAACTGGTCGAAGTTGGCGAAAAGCTAAGCAGCAAGGATATCAAGGAAATGGAGGGTGAACTGAATTTAAGCTTTCCAAAGGACTATAAGGACTTTTTGCTGAAAACAAACGGCGGAATGCCTGAGGATGAAGTGGAGTTCGATTTTATTGAGAACGGAACTTCCGACGAGGATGAGTTTGAGCAGGGCAGTGATATACACTATTTCTATGATGACAACGAGATAATGGAGTCATACGAGAATTTGGTGGACGAGGAACTTATCCCCGACGAATATCTGCCGATAGCCTGTGATTCTTTTGATAATCAGATATTGCTGTGTTTGGGCAAAGGCGATAATTATGGTACGATATATTTTGCAGACGCTGAAAGCGAAGAGAGCGAGGACTCAGGTTGGGTGCTGTCAAAGGTGGCAGACTCATTTACTGCGTTCTTGGGTATGTTAAGACCTGCGGAGGACTGATAATAAATGCAGAACTGATTTTATTCGGTTCTGCTCGGAGAAGATAATATGTTAAAAGATTACGTTAAGTTCAGAGATATTGATGTGTCACGAATCGAACAGTATAAGGGCAGATTGCCTGAAGAATTGTTTGATTTTTGGAGAGAGTTTGGTTTGGGAACATTCTACAATGGTTACTTAAAAGCGATAGACCCGAACGAGTATATCGAACTTGTGCAGCAGTCATATTTTGACGGTGAAGTTACTATCCCGATATTTGCGACAGCATTTGGTGATATCATTACATGGGAAGATAACAAGTATATCGGGATACTCAAGTATAGATATCAAGATAGTGATATAATATCAACTGGATTTGAGGACTTTTTTGAGGAAGTTGAAGAGGGCGTCCTTGATGACGATTATTTCACTATCAAAAAGTATAACGCAGCAGTTAAGAAATATGGTGAACTGGAGTATGATGAGTGCTTTGGATATGTTCCGCTGCTTGCACTTGGCGGAAAAGAGTCTGTAAAAAACCTTAAAAAAGTCAAAATGCGTGAGCATATTGCACTTATAGCTGAACTGACAGACGGCATTTAAAACTATTTTACTTTAACAATACGGAGGTGTAAAATTGCCAAGCAACCAAGAAAAAGTTTC
>UMJW01024096.1_pt1 | contig 29869 bp, 27 predicted proteins | sample 1966151 | NCBI WGS metagenome assembly UMJW01 (sample SAMEA4836160, study PRJEB28245) | human gut metagenome | biome: gut microbiome; material: fecal sample | place: Denmark | collected 2008
TCTGCGATTGCAATTCCCAGGATCATTAATACAATTGTATAGATCAGACCATATTTGATACCATCCTGGATTCTCTTTTTGCTTCTCATTCCATAAGCAAACGCAATGATCGGGGTGATCGCATCTCGCAGACCAAATGCAAGGAAGAGAACAAACTGTTGTACCTTATAGAACAATCCATAGGCTGTCTGTGCTGACGGATTGAACTTCAGGATCAGGTTCATTACATAAACCATAATAGACATCAGGGCCTGAGCAATGATTGCCGGAAGTCCGATTGCATAAATTTCCTTGATAATTCTGCCATCTGGTTTCATGTATTTCGCCCCATGCTCAAATTCTTTATTCAATTTCATATGGAAAATGAATAATAAAACTGCTGATGCTACCTGACCAATTACGGTTGCATAGGCTGCACCTTTCACGCCCATTTCAGGGCAGGGGCCAATACCATAGATCATGATTGGATCAAGGATAATATTTACAACCGCACCGACTACCTGACCAATCGTAGAATAAAGAGAACGACCTGTTGCCTGAAGCAGCTTTTCAAATAAAGAAAAGAAGATAATACCAAAAGAAATCACACAGCATATCCGCAGATAGCTGACTCCCATCTCAAGTACTTCAGGATCTACTGTCTGTGATGAAATGTATGCTCTCACTCCAAAGATACCAAACAGTAAACAGACCACATAAATGATCGCACCCAGGAACAGACTGTTACCTGCTACTTTTGCAGCTTTTTTACTGTTACCCTGTCCAAGTGTCCTTGCAAGAAGTGCATTTGTTCCTACACCGGTTCCAATCCCAACTGCCACCATAAGCATCTGAACCGGAAATACCAGCGTCAGTGCATTTAATGCAGCTTCACTGCCCACTCTCATATTTCCTACAAATGCACTGTCCACAATATTATAGACTGCCTGCAATGCCATGGATAAGATCATCGGGATTCCCATCTGGATCATCAGCTTATTCACCGGCATATCCTTCATTTTGTTACTTTCCGCCATTTTGTTTTACTCCTCTCTTTTCTGGCACAAAAAAAGTGCACACCCTGTCTTATAAGCTGGACTTACGCTCACAGGCTACACACTTTTTCATGACGAATATTATATTTTAAACTTACTGACCGTCCCTTTTATTCTGTAAATGTATATCGTACAAAAGAGCCGTTATTATCTCCTGTTACGATTACAACGTCTCCACTCTCATTACTTGTAGTTTCCAGGATCGGGAATCTTCCATTTTCTTTTACATAAGCTTCCGGGCTGGCTGCTTCTGCCTCTATCAATGTTTTTTTGCTGTATTGTTCTCCTCCACATGGATTTATATCCTCAATAAAAATTTCATACTCATGCATATGCGTTTCCTCCTGAAATTAATTTTATAAAGGCGAGTAACGTATATTCTGCTTTCCTGCATGATTACGCCACTCGCCACTATCTTTATTATAAAACTATTTTATTCTGGTTGCAAAAGCAGTTTTTACTAAAAAAGCACCTTCTGTTTTTAGTCATTATTACCACAGCAGAATGCGGTTCTAAATCTCTTAAATGCTTTTTCATAAATTATCCAGAATGTATTCCATCTGCCTCTCTTTTGTTTTCATTCCCATTTTTTCATAGAATTTTTCTGCGGAAGTATTTCCTGACCATACATTTAATGTCACTTCATAGCAGTGCATTTTCCTGGCTTCTTTTTTTACATGCTCAAACAAACTTTCACCGATATGCTGACCTCGTGCCTGCTGATCAACGCATAGATCATCTATAAAAAGCGATTTAAACTGCACCATATTATTTGAGAAAGGCTGTTTCTGCAATTGACAAAAGGCATACCCTACACAAACATCAGACTCGTTCACTGCAACATATATCGGTTTTTCTTCATTTTTTAAAAGCTCTGTTAATTCTCCTACTGTATATTTTGTTGTACCAGGAATAAAAATATCTGGTCTTATATCTGCATGGATCTGCAACACCTGTCCTAATAACTCTATAATTCTTGGAATATCTTTTTCTTCAGCTTTTCTGATAATCATATTTCGCTCCTCCATTAAATCAATCAAAATCTCTGGTAATATTTGTGAGCCATTTGCCTCTGAAATAGTGAATAAATACCACAGGCATTTTTTCAAACTCATCCAGAGTCATTACAAAGTACACCCAGATTGGCGGCAATTTTAAAACATATGCGGCAAGGAAAGTAAGCGGCACTGCAACAAGCCACATAAATATGGAATCTATGATCATTCCAAATCTGGAATCACCGCCACCTCTGAAGCATCCGCAGATAAGGCAGGTATTGATACCTTCTCCCACAAGACGCCAGGTTGTCATAATTATAAAAATGCCAAGATAATAAATGGCCATCTTTGTCAGTTTATCCCGATAGAAATCCAGTATCAAAGGACGAAGTGCCAGAATAATAACACATCCGACCAGACTTACAACCATTGTTATCCTGAGCATGCGCTTTCCATATTCTCTTGCTGTATCAATGTTATCTTTACCCAGTTCCTGGCTGACAATGATGGTAGTCGCATTGGCAAAACCACGACAGGCGATCGCACCAATATTTACCACCATGACAGCAACTGCATTTGCGGCAACCATATCATCGCCAATATGGCCGAGTATTGCTGCGAATGCTGAGCTGGCAAAACTCCAGACAACATCATTTATTACAGCCGGGGTGGCAATTTTCATAAAGTCCTGGAACAGAATACCTGATTTCGCAAAGAAGTATTTGATCCGGAATCTGACATCGGAACTTCTTAATGAATAAATGAGGCAGATCAGTACTTCTGTGATTCTGGCAATGACAGTACCAAGAGCCACACCGGTAACGCCAAGCTTTGGAAGTCCAAACAGACCAAAGATAAAGGTCGCATTACAAATTACATTGACACAAAGCGAAACAATGTACGTGACAGATGGCAGCATTATTTTTCCGATACTTCGAAGGGCACTCATAAAAACCTGAGAAAATCCCATAAACATAAATGAAAATGAAATTACCCTTAAGTATTCACTGCCGGCAGCAATCGTATCCGGACTGCTTGTAAAGATCTTCATGATCGTAGTTGGCATAGAAAAGGAGATCACGAAAAACACGAGGGAAACGATCAGTGAGATTCGTTCCGCCAGGCCGAGAATTCTTTCTACAGTCTTTTTATCACCTTTTCCCCAGTACTGTGCACATAAAACTGAAGTACCCGTGGCCATGCCATAATATAAACAGAAAAGAATAAAAGTATACTGGTTCGCAAGGGATGAAGCCGCCATGGCAGTCTGGCTTACATATCCAAGCATTACCGTATCGGCAATGTTTACCAGAGTTCCGATCAGATTTTGGATCATGATCGGAAAAGCTAGTTTTGATGCATATTTCAAGAAATCTTTTTTATTTAACATACATGGTTTTTCCTTAGTTCTTAGTATTCATAACCAATTGTATCATACTCCTTCATTATAATTCAAGAATGCCCTCGGCATTCTTGAATTATAATGAAGGAGTATGATACAGACATAACAAACCAAGTACATTTTATATAGAGAGGAGCATTCCTATGATCACATACAAAATCCAATCAAAAACCATCGAGGACTTCAGAAAATACGTTAATATGGTGGAAAAAATCAACACTACCACTTTTCAGGAACCTATATACTCTCAAAATATCCAACAATTCCTATATAACCATCTTTCTTTAAAGGAGACCATAGGGTGTGCAGCTTCAGAGCACACATCTGCCTTTTGTTCTCTACTTTTGCCATTACGTGCAATGAAACCTCTTTATTCTGTATTGATGTCTGATCCAATAGATTACTGACTTGCCGTATATCTTCTCTGTTTACTTCAAACACATTAGATATATCGTACTTCGGATCATTTCTTTGACATATTATCTGCTGTTTTTCATTCATTATACTAAGCTGACCTGAAATGACATTGTATTCAATGGAGGTTTTTCCACTATTCGTTTTAAAAAACTCAATCTTTTCCTGCATAAGCTTAATGACACGCTGGGAATAATTTTTACGGGGTAAAGACTTTTCCCTAAGTATTTCATCAGAGAGTCTCTGCGCTTCATAATACTGTTTATTATCATCTGGTTTATTAGTAAACATTCTGGAAAATTGAAGGCTGAGTTCTTTCAGACATTTAAGAAGAACTGGATTAAACTGTCCACACTGCCCATCCAGGATCATTCGGATTGCTGTATCATGATCAAATGCTTTCTTATAACATCTTTCACTGGTAAGTGCATCATAAACATCGACTATCGATACAACCTGTGCAGAAATCGGTATTTCTTCACCCTTCAGTCCATCCGGATAACCTTTTCCATCCCATCTTTCATGATGCCATCTGCAGATTTCCCATGCAGTATGCACCAATGGTTTATCCTTTGGGAAGCGCATATCCCGGATCAGGGATGCGCCTATCTCACTGTGGGTTTTCATAATCTTAAACTCTTCATCCGTCAGCCTGCCCGGTTTATTCAGTATTTCTTCCGGAATACCCACTTTACCGATATCATGAAGGGAGGATGCAGTTGTGATCAAAGCAATATCTGCCTCTGTCAGAGGATAAGCATCTGTTACTTTTACCAATTTTCTTAACATCATTTCCGTTGCTGTTTTAATATGCAGAATGTGCTCACTGCTTTCGCTGTTGCGAAATCCCAGTACATTACTCAAAATTCCGATCATAATATTGTTGTTTTCTTCTTTTTCATAAACCTGGTCTACAACCACATTTACCAGACGCTTTTGGTTCGCATAAAGTGCCAGTGTATTCTGGACTCTTTTCTTTACGATAACAGAGTCAAAAGGCCGTGTAATATAATCGGTAATACCCATCTCATAGGCTTTACGCATAGTATCAACAGATTCTTCAGAGGAGATCATAATAACTGGAGTTTCATCGATCCATTGGAAACGGTTCATCCATTCCAGGACTCCAAAACCATTCATCTGTGGCATGTTGATATCCAACAACATCAGGTCAATCTCCGGATTTTCTTCCACTATCTGGATTGCCTGATTTCCATTTTCAGCTTCCAGATAATTATAAGTTTCTCCGAGAATCTCCTTCAATATAACCCTGTTAAATTCCGCATCATCCACAATAAGTATTTTTTGTCTTTTATCCATTATGATCCCTTCCTCTTATACCTTTATTAATATAGTTTAGTGAACATATCCTGAAATTGTTTTTATCACTTTCTCAGGCACAACCGGCTTTGACAGTTTCATGCTGCGAACTGTCCTCGGCTGTCAAAACGTACATCTGCTGCCTAACCCAGCAGATTGTCATGTAAGGTACTGATCAATTCTTCAATAACTATTGGCTTGGATAAGAATCCATCCATGCCACATTCCAGGGCTTTCTTTCTGTCCTCATCAAAGGCATTGGCAGTCATGGCAAGGATTGTAATCCCCGCCAGTGCCGGGTTATCCAGAGCACGGATTTCCTTAGTGGCTTCATATCCATTCATTACCGGCATCTGCACATCCATCAGCACCAGATCATAATTACCCGGAGTCGAATTCTTAACTTTCTCCACTGCCTCTGCTCCATTTTTGGCAGTATCAACCAGGAATCCATATTCATTAAGGATCTCCACCGCAATTTCGCTGTTCAGCTCATTATCTTCCACAAGCAATATACATCTGCCTCTGAAATCCGAACCTGTTTCCGGAAGAATTGAATCTTCTGCCCCAGCCTGACTCTGACCGATAGCAGTCATCAAGGTTTCTCGGATATCTGACATAAACAGAGGTTTCGCACAGAAAGCAGTCACCCCTGCTGCTTTGGCTTCTGCTTCGATATCTGACCAATCATAAGCAGTCAGGATAATAATCGGTGTATCGTCACCAAGGCTGCGGATCTGACGCGTAACTTCAATTCCATTCATATCCGGCAGACACCAGTCAATGATATACGCATGGAAGGCATCTCCCAGTTCCATAGACTGCCGTGCACGGAGAACAGCTTCCCTGCCGGAAAGTGTCCATTCTGAGCGCATTCCAACCCTCACAAGCATTTTTGTCACGCTGTCATAGGTATCGAAGTCATCATCTACAACCAGTGCCTTAAGGCCTTCCAATTCTGCAATTTTCTCTATACGGTGCTGCTCAGGCTGAATCCGGAATGGCAGACGGACAATGAATTCAGTACCTTTGCCCTGTGCCGTCTGAACCTCAATGGTACCGCCCATCATATCCACAATATTCTTGGTGATTGCCATGCCAAGTCCTGTACCCTGAGTCCTGCTGACTGTGGAAGTACGCTCCCTCTCAAAAGGAGAAAAGATCTTCTTCACAAATTCCTGACTCATACCGATTCCATTATCCTTTACCCGGATCTCGTACAGTGCACTACCTTTTGCTGTCCCCGGTAACTGCTTCAGCCGGACAGAGACAGTTCCTCCTGCAGGAGTAAACTTAACCGCATTGGACAAGAGATTCAAAAGTACCTGGTTCAGTCGCGTCTTATCACAATAGACATCCTCATTTGTAACATCCATGGCATCCATATAAAGCTCCAGCTGCTTCGCATGGATCTGCCCACTGATGATCGTCTTCAGGTCATGAAGCACATCCGACAGACTGACCTCTGTTTCTTCCAGGTGGATCTTTCCACTCTCAATCCGGCTCATATCCAGGATATCGTTGATCAGTGAGAGCAGATGGTTGCTGGAGGAAAGGATCTTGCCCAGATAATCCCGAACCCTTTTCTGATCATCAATATTACTTACAGCCAGTGTGGTAAAACCGATGATCGCATTCATTGGTGTACGGATATCGTGAGACATATTAGAAAGGAAAGTACTCTTCGCCTTGTTTGCTGTCTCTGCCGCACGTACTGCCTCAGAAAGTGCCTGATTCATTTTCCAGTCATTGGTACGGTCCGACATAACCAGGATATATTTCTTTTTCCCGTTTACTTCACTGCACATTGCAATATTATGGAACCAGCGTTTTTCCCCTGTTTTCAGATGAATATATTCAAAATCCCATTCCTTCTGCTCATGAACCTGGATCTTCTCCAGATAATTTTTCTCCGCATCTCTGGAATTCTCGGGATCCAGTTTCCCAAGGACACAAATATCCTTCCGGATCTGTTCTGCTGTAATACCCAGCAGCTTTTCCGCATTCGGGCTGACATAATCTGCCTGATAGGTTTTGGCATCCAGCATCAGGAAAACGTCATCCACGTTCATTGAAAGCTTTTGGAACAGTTCATCACGGTACAGGATCTCCGTATCCTTTTTCCTGAGGTTCGTTCTGCCTTTTTGAATAATAAAACTGATAAGGAATGCGGCAATGCAGAATACAACCACACTGACAAGGAGTATCGTACTACGCTGCAGACTGTTCATACTGGCATTGACGATATCTGCCTGGACAAGTCCCAAAAACATCCAGTCCTGGATATCCGATTTTTCATAGACCAGATAATAGTTTCTTCCATCCAGATCCAGCAGCATCGCGTCGGTACGTCCTGCTTTAAACTTCTCTGAAAGTTCATTGACCTCTTTTTCAGACATATCAGAATGCTCTCTCAGAACACCGAAAAAATTATACACATTCCCCCATGTTTCAGAAGAATGATCGACCACAACACGGCCATTCGGATGAACAACAAAACTCTGGGCATTTCCATCGAAAGCAGAAATATCCAGTACATCTACGATATCAGAGTTTTCATAAGCAATGGCTATGGCATCATATTCAAATTCCTGATAAGTTCCGTGAGCCTTAGGGGTGGCAAAAACAAGCAGCTGAGATTTTCCGGGAACTGATGCATTCGCAATAACATCATTTCCCTGCCGGATCTCCTCTTCAACATTTTCCTGTAATCCAAGGTACCCGGTTTCCCCTGTTGGCATCTTATAGTTCCCGTCGGCTGACAGAAAAAAGAATTCCAAAAAGCCGGCATCCTCCTGCGCTTTCTTTATATAATCACGAATTTCATCTTCACTGGATGTATTCTGCAGATTCTCTCCCCACATATGAAGATAGGTCAGGTTTTTCTCTGTCAGTTCCCTCAGCATATTATCAGACTGATGAAAAACTTCCGTCAGATGAGAAACACTTTCCTCATAAACAGTTTTCGACACAAATCCAAAATATCGGAAAACCATCAAAGCAATGCACACAAAACCAGCTATAAAGACAGCTGTCTTTAATCGTTTTCTCATGACAGGTTTATTTCTGTCTTTACTATGTTTCCTAATATCCATTCTTCTCACCTCAGAGTCATGTAGTCTTCTGGCTCTGCAAGAATGGCATCACCATCTGAAACATATGCTGTCCATGTATCATCCACAGAAATATCTCCTCCATCAAACACAATGTTTTCATCTGTGGGATAAGCTTCCATGTGTTTTGGTATTGCAAGACAGGTTACTGTAAAAGTATCATTGTCCTGAACTTTTTTTCCATCCATTGTAACGTTGCTCAATGTATAGCCATCATCTGTTTCTTTGATTTCCACGGAAATACCGCTGAACACAGGCAATGAGCCTCGGTTAAACGGAATAAATCCGCCCTCATAGCCTTCTACAAAATTTTTAACCGTCTCTTTCAGTTCAGCTCCACTCATCTTGCTGCTGTAAGCCGACAGACTGTTTGGCATGATCATGTCGCCTGCCATTTTTTCAGTATATCCAGCTTTCAGCACATTTCCCGTAAAGCTGTTTCCAGTTGCGATCAGCACATCTGATCCATAAATGCCGCGCAGAGTGTTTGCCATAACTGAATATGCCGCATTGCCCCCACTGCTATGAAAACGATTGGAATAGGATTTCTGCGAATCCAACACGATATTCTCCGAAATAGCTTCTTCCTCAAGAAGCTGAGAATTAAACGACTGATATGCCTGCTCTGCATCGTACTCTCCTGAGATCATCTTTGAAACCACATCCTTGGAAACGGAGAAAAAGTCATTTGATGCAATGCGGATATACATATGATTTTCTTCGATCACGGATTTCACATCTTTCAGATATTCCGTAAGCTGGAGATCCACATCCTGACTGTAGCTTAACAGATCCTGTCCATCACTAATGATCCGCTCCTGCGCATCCTCTGAAAGCATTGTGCTCAGCACCTTCATTGCTTTCTTTCGACGTGTCTCATCCTGTGTCAAATCGCGGTTTAAAGCCACCTGGAAGTATGGCGTAGTCATCAGCCACTTTTCACCGTTCTCCTGAAAGAATGGAAGAAAAGTTGTGTTAATGCCCTGATCCTGAAACATTTTTACACCGGCAGAGGTTCCAAAGTACATGGCAAGCTTGCCACTTTGATACATCTCAACTATATCATCATAATTCATATCCAGATCATCCTGACTCAGACCGGTATCCTGGATGAACTGCTCCATACGTTCAAAAGCCTTTGGCCAGACAGTACTGTCCAGACCTTCTCTCTTTGTATTATCCGGATCACTGTAGGCAGTACGCCACTTTCGTCCGTCCACGGAAGACAGTTCTGATGCTGACAGACCTTGCAGTGTTTCCATACAGGTATAATCATAATAATAATCTGCTGTAAACCCACGAATCCCCACTTTGTCAAATGCCTGGCAGGCAGAGACAAAGCTTTCATAATCTGTTGGAAGAGGGATATCATACTTTTCAAAAAGATCTTTGTTCACTACAAAACCATGCGCATCCGCACACACCGGAAGCCAGTTTACGCTTCCATCCTCATTCATAAAATTGCTGAGGTAGGTATCATAGACAGCACCTGCCACATTGGTTGTGGAGAGATCCATCAGACTGTCTTTCAGTGGACTCGCATCATGCAGTGAAAAACGACAGCAGGTTATAATATCCGGCAGTCCACCGTTTTTCTTCAGAAATTTGTAGAAATCCAGATCGTTATTACCTACGACAAATTCAACATTGATGTCCGGAAGCTGCTCCTGGATGTATGGTGCATATTTTTCATACAGGTTTGTGCTCCATAAGTACACCGTGATTGTTTCTGCATCTTCTTTTTCCGTACTTTTACCGCCACAGCCTGAAAGAAGTGATATGCTCATCACCATCATTAAAAGTACAGCCAGCACTCTGTTCCATTTTTTCTTTTTCATTACGAATCCCCCCTTCTGAGATTGTTTCCCACTAGTACACCAATTCATGAATTATCTTTACCAGTAGTTTCATATCAATAGGCTTAGAGATATGTTCATCCATTCCTGCTTCTTTTGCTTTTATTCTGTCCTCCGTGAACGCATTTGCTGTCATTGCAATGATCGGTATCGTCTTTGCATCCTCTCTGTCCATAGAGCGGATCATCTTCGCTGCTTCATAACCATTCATGACCGGCATCATGATATCCATAAGAATCACATCAAATTCGTCAGGCCTGCTTTTTTCAAATATCTCAACAGCTTCCTGTCCATTCCATGTTTTTGTCACAACTGCGCCTTCATTCTGAAGCATAAACTCTGCAATTTCCATATTCAGTTCATTGTCTTCTGCCAGAAGAATATGCAGTCCGCGGATGGAAGCTTCTGTCTTTGCCTCAGTTTCAGCTTTGCTTTCCCTGTCTGTATCAATCCGGAACGGAACCCGGATCACAAAGGTAGTTCCTGCGCCTTCTTCACTTTCAAAGGTAATGGTTCCACCCATTTTCTCGACCAGCTTCTTTGAAATTGGCATTCCCAGTCCTGTTCCCGCAAATTTTGTGCGGCTTCCTGCATGTTCCTGTGCAAATGGTTCAAAAATATGTTTTTGGAACTCTTCTGCCATTCCGATTCCGGTATCTCGACAGACAAATTCCATCGTCGTCATTTCCGGCTGTTCAGATGGAATTTCAATGCAGCTGATATAGATATGTCCGTTTTCTCTGTTATATTTCATCGCATTAGACAAAATATTCATCATCACACGTTTCACATACCCCGGACTTCCGATAAGATTCCGGTGTATGATTTCTTTTTTCTCCCACTCGATCTGAATATTCTGTTCTGCAGCGATCTGTTCGATCACAATAAGTACTTCCTTAGAGATTTTGCTCAGATTAAACGGTGTTTCTTCCAGAACGATTTCACCAGACTCAAGCTTACTCATATCCAGGACATCGTTTACCAGTTCCAGCAGCAGATGGGAGGCCTCTTTAACCTTTGTCCTGTATTCCGTCTGTTTCTCCATATCATCTGCATAATGATCTGCCATATTGACCATGCCACAGATTCCATTGATCGGAGTCCGGATATCATGGCTCATCCTCTGAAGAAACTCAGTTTTTGCCTCATTGGCGGCTTCTGCCTTTTTTGCAGCTATCAGAAGTTCTGCTTTATATTTTTCATCTTTTTCCTGTTCCAACTTCTGGTGTGTCAGATTGGTTTTATATGTCCAGAGCCAGAATATACTGAATATCAGAAAATAAAGAAAAATAATGCTTATCACACTTAATGGAAGATTATGAAATACTTCCGTATCCGGAAGATATGCATAAATATAATAATCACGCTGCTTCAGCATAATTCCATAACATCCGGTTCCTTCGTTTTTCAAGTGAAAAATGTGCTGACTGTCTGTATGCTTTTTCATTGCCTGAACAACTTCGTTGTCGGCTGTATTCTGCCCCAACAGACTCTCATCATTGCTGGCAACAACTGTCCCGTTGTCTGCAACAATAATTGTTCCATCTTTCTGGACACTATAGCCGTTTAAAAGGCCCTGTATCGTCAGGGTATAGTTTCTGACAAATTCAGGAGATGTATAATAGTAGATTGCAACAATCCCCGGTGCATCTTTTCTGGCACAGGCTGCAATGTCGATACGTGACCCGTCTTCTCTGGTAAATCGTTCCGAATAAGATCTTTCTTCATATCCGGCAAAATCTATAATAATATTTTTTTTCAGGTATTCCGTAATCTCATCGGTCAGAGATTCATCCGTGCTGTATTCACAGTCCGTCTTTCCTTCTGCATTCAGTACAATGATACCATCCACCCAGAGAGTCTGCAGGTTTCCTTTCAGGAACTCCTGGCTCAGCTGACCACCGTTTTCTGTTTCCATGTCGATATTTGTACTCATTTGTCTGGCACTTTCAATCGCCCGAAGAAGACTTTTGGATTCCGAAGATTCATTATAATGGGTATAGGTGGAGCACTGCACTTTGACATAGTTTACAATCTCCACCATTCTTTTCTCTGCTTCTGCCTTTTCCGCATAAAAGAAATAAAACAGTGCGACTGTAGCCACACAGATTCCAATCAGACCGCCGACCAGCTGGATTCGTTTTTCTTTTTTCTTTCTCTCAATATCCAAGATTATCCACCTCCAGATACTTCTGGGGATCATCCAGATATTTTTCAACGATTGTCAAGCTCGTGCCATCCTGACGCATTTCTTCCAGCGTCTGTTCCATCTGCTCACAGATTCCTCTGTCATCATCTTTGGCAAAAGCAACACCTATTCCGGTAAGCATCAGTGGTTCTTCCAGGATACGGAAGCTTGCATCATAATCTTTCATATACTGGACAATAGATTCCTCATGTGCGGCAACTGCATCTACATATCCTTTCGCAAGAAACGTATAGATCAGCTCTCTGTGTCCAAGGCTGATCAGATTTTCCAGTTTGGGAATTCTCTCATCCGTCCGATTCAGAAAGATGCCTTCCGGTTTGGTTGTGGACTGAACAGCCAGGTTCTTTCCTTCCAGGTCACTTAGTTTATAAATGTCACTGTTCTCATTTACAGCGACTACCTGCCGGCTTGCTATATATGGTCCCGCCCATCGGTAATCATCAAGACGCCCTTCCATGGAAAAGCAGCCCATGATACAGTCAATTTCTCCGCTCTCCACCAGTTCTTTTTTCTCCTCCCAGTCAATCTGGACAACGTCCACCTGATATCCCATTCTTTTGAAAGCTTCTGTAGCCAGTTCTACATCTATACCCGTCGGTACACCATCCTCATTCAGATAATTGTACGGTGGATAGTTATCGCTGCCGAGCGTGATGACCGACTTTTCGGTTTCTTTTTTACTGCTGTCTGTGTTTTTACACCCTGTCAGGGTGACCGCCAAAATTCCCACAAGCAGAATGCCTGCGATCCCTCTTTTTCCTTTCATTTTCCTTCCATCCTTACTGTTATTTTGCTTTTTTTCTCATATCAGCTTCTTTACCATTTATCACACTTCAGTGACCTGCGGTTCGGTACCCCCCCCGCCACCGATAAGTCATTCCTCAAAAAAAGCACTGTCAGACAGACAGTGCACATCATCATCTTATGCAACTGGCTGCCATTTTACAGGCCCTGTAGCTTTGCGTCACAGACTTTCGTCTGCTTTGCCAATTATTTTCTATTACAGCTTTCACAAAGAGGTAATTTTATAACATCCCAGCATCTCACTATGTGTGAGCAAAACTTCACCGCACTAATATATGAAAAGCCAAAAAAGAGAACAATCGATATATATATGTATAGGTATATATTCGAACTGTTCTCCTGCTTCTGCAAAAGTCATTTTCGTTTATATGTTTTTAATGATATCACGGAAAGTTACGTTTGTCACCCAAAAGTTTGCTAATCCAAACAAATCAAATACATTCCATAATTATCTTCTCACATCTGTCATATCCCAGCTGCCACCATAAGCATCTGAACCGGAAATACCAGTGTCAAAGCATTTAATGCCGCTTCACTGCCTTCTCTCATATTTCCTACAAATGCGCTGTCTACAATGTTATAGATTGCCTGCAATGCCATGGATAAGATCATCGGGATTCCCATCTGGATCATCAGCTTATTCACCGGCATATCCTTCATTTTGTTACTTTCCGCCATTTTGTTTTACTCCTCTCTTTTCTGGCACAAAAAAAGTGCGCACCCTGTCTTATAAGCTGGACTTACGCTGACAAGCTACACACTTTTTCATTGCAAATATTATGTTTTAAACTTACTAACCGGCACTTTTATTCCGTAAATGTATATCGTACAAAAGAGCCGTTATTATCGCCTGTTACTATTACAACGTCTCCATTCTCGTTACTTGTGGTTTCCAAGATAGGAAATCTTCTGTTTTCTTTTACATAAGCTTCCGGGCTGGCTGCTTCTGCCTCGATCAATGCTTTTTTACTGTATTGTTCTCCTCCACATGGATTTATATCCTCAATATTCTTTTTCTTTCAAAAGTGATTTTTACTAAAATGAGCCTTCTGTTTTAGGCATTATTACTATGACTTTTTCCTTTTTTCAGATCTTCTACGATTTCGTTATAGCGTTTTTTGTTTAATCGATAAAAGAATAAAACAATTGCCGTAACGATCCACAGAATTCCCGGAATTGTCGAGAATGCATGCTTCATGATTGCGATTACTTCCGGATTCTGTGCCTGGTTTGCTACATAACCATATTTTCCAAGCAATGCTGCGAGAAGCGCTGTACCAATCGCCATTCCGATTTTATTTCCAAGAGAAACAAAAGCATACTGGAATCCATCATTTCTAAGTCCCGTCTTCCATTCGCCATATTCTACACAATCCGGAATAATTGCATAAATTGCTGTATTAAACCCAGAAAAAAAGAACTGTGTAATCCCGGCAAGCGCATAAAATGCAACTGGTGATTCTTTTACATTGAAGAAGTACATTGCCAACATTGCAATACCTGTGAGCAGCGCAAAGATCGATGCAGTTCTTCCTTTATTATTCAGCTTCCGAAATACTGGCTGAAAGCATGCTGCACCAATAATGGACGGAATGATAATACACATAGAATATGTTGTATAATAAGAAGCATTTCCCTCTACATAAGTAAAATAATATAAAATATCTGCATTTCTTCCATATAATGTAAATCCAAACAACACCTGTCCAACCAAAGCCAGAAGATATGGTTTGTTCTGCATAACTGCTTTCAACTGTACTTTTATTGAGATTTTTTCTTTCTCAGGAATTGCTACCTGTTCTTTTGTCTTTGCGAAACAGAAGAAATGACAGGCAGCAAAGATACATCCATAAATAATTGCAACAAACAAATAACCATTCTTTGCACTGCTGCTTCCCAGCTTACTGATCAGCGGCACTGTCACAATATTGATGATTCCTATCGCAATCATTGCTGACACAGAACGGGAAGTATTAATCTTGGCACGCTCATCAATATCCTGTGTCATAGCACCACAGAGTGTTCCATATGGAATATTTACACAGGTATAACCTAATACCAGCAGGCAATAGGTAATCACCATATAGATAATCTTCGCTGTATTTGACCAATCCGGGTGTGCCCAAAAAGAAAGCACCAGAAGAATCGCTGTAATAGGCGCAGCTACAAGAAGCCATGGGCGATATCTGCCCCATCTTGTATGAGTCTTATCTGTCAGACCGCCTACGATTGGATCATTGATCGCATCCCAGAATCTTGAAAAGAGCATCAGGGCTGACACTGCAGCCATACTGATTCCAAACACGTCTGTATAAAAGATCATCAGAAAATTACTGACAAACATCCAGCTGAAATTACAGCCTACATCTCCAAATCCATATGCGATCTTACTGATCAGCGGCACTTTCCCATTATTACTTTCGTTCCCCATATCTTCCTCCCTGTCAGAATATTGTTGGAATTCTATTTTTCCTGAACGTTAATGATAACTTTCATGGTAGTCTCGCGATTGTCATCAATATACTGATATGCCTTCAGATAATCCTTAAATGCAAATGTTTTGGAGATCAAAGGTCTTAAATGCACCTTCCCATCATTTACAAGTGTGATTCCGTCGATATAATCATCATGACGATACATCATAGTACTCTTGATATCCAGTTCATGATCATTTGCGACTGCAAGATCAATTGATGCCATGCCTGCAAATACAGCTACCAGAACAATCACGCTTCCTTTTCTTGCATATTTGATAGCCTGTCCCATTGTGATATTATTTCCTGCACAATCATAGATCACATCCGCTTTATCCGGTCCAAATGCTTCAACCATTGCCTCCCCGAAATCTTTCTCTTTTGTATTTACACATACATCAATGCCGCATTCCTTCGCTTTATCCAGGCGAAGATCACTGACATCAGTAATCATAACCTTTGCTGCTCCCATCCCTTTCGCAGCCTGTGCAACCAGATTTCCAATCGGACCAGCACCAAGAACTGCAATGTTCATTCCTTTTACATCGCCCATCTGCTTCACAGCATGTACAGCTACAGCAAGAGGCTCGATCATTGCACCTTCTTCATAAGACATCTCTTCCGGAATCGGTGTTACCTTGGATGCATCTACTGCAAAATACTCCGAAGCAGTTCCTGTTGTCTGGAATCCCATAACTTTCAATTCTTCGCAAAGATTGTATTTTCCGTGACGACATGGATAGCAGTGTCCGCAATAAACCTGTGGTTCAATTGTTACTTTCTGTCCCTCACGTAAACCTGAAGCATCTTTTCCTACTTTTACGATTTCTCCTGATACTTCATGTCCCTGCGTGACGGGATATTTGGTAAATGGATGTTTTCCATGATATACATGAATATCCGATCCACAGATTCCAATGTTCATGATCTTGACTAATACCTGATCATCTTTTATTTCCGGAACCGGAACTTCTCTAAAAATAATTTCTCCTGGATTTGTCATTACCTGCTGTAACATAATTAATTCCTCCTTTATTTATTATCTTTTATTAAATGTTTTATTAAAGTAATTACATTATTATTCACTTGCCAGTATTTGTCAATATCCTTTTATTCACTTCTGCCTATTGCACAAGTTTGTTCCGTTGATTTTATGCATTTTTACTACAATATTAAGAAGTAATTTTCAGCAAAACAAAAATCCAGAAAGAAAACACTCTTTTCTGTGTTTTCTCTCTGGATTTTAAATTTATGATGCTGACATCATAATTACATATTTTTTATAAATTCCTGCAGGAAATGCTTTGCCGCCCCCACTGCAGATGCCTCTCTCTTGTAAGAACACATTTTCAGATATCTCACATCATGGTCGAAACCATTATATTCCATTACTTTTTCTCCTAATGGAATCATATACTCTGTAAGATATCCTCCAACTTCACCTCCAAGAATAATATCCATATCATACGCCATTCGTAAATTTGATATCAAAATTGCCAGATTTTTCAAATACTCCTGCCAAATCTCTTCTGCACTGGCTTCCCTTTTTTCCAGACACTTCATAAACTGTTCCAACGTCTGGTATGTTTCATTTGTCAATGCACTCGCTGCACAATAAGCATCCGCACATCCCAGCTTTCCGCAATAACATTGCTTTCCTTCCGGGACCAGAATCATATGCCCAAATTCACCGGCTTTCTGATTCTCTCCCTGTATTAATTTTCCATCAATACAAAATGCTCCACCAAGAGTATTATTCAGAGACAGATACAGTGCATTTTTATATCTGTCTAAATCTTCCGCCATCATTGCTGCATTTGCATCGTTCACAAAATATACAGGAAGCGAGAATGTCTGCTCAAGAAAACCAAGACTATAGTTTTCTAATTGAAGCGCATGTGATTTGATCAGTATTCCATCACCTGGCTTTATAATTCCCGGAACAGAAATACCAATTCCAAGAATTCTGTCCTGATTTTCTACATCTGCAAGAAAATGATGCAGTTCTTCTCTGAGCCGTGAATAATAAGAAGCTTCTGTTGAAAATTCCAGCCGGATTCTTTCATATTTTTCAATTTCGGATTTCAGATTTACAAGCACAAACCCTACATGTTTTGCAGTAATTCTAATTCCAACTGCATAACGATAAGCAGGATTTATACTGATCATTTTTGCTTTTCGTCCGCCTGTAGATTCATACTCTCCCATTTCAACTACAATTCCACTGGCAAGCAGCTCATTTACATTAGACAAGACCGTTGGCATACTGAGATTCAGATTTCTGGACAATTCCACTTTAGACGTTGCCTTATGATTTATAATATAATTGATAATTTGAAATTTTGTACTGTTTTTCTTTTCCGTTCCAGCCATCTCAAAGTTTCCTTTTATAAAGTATTTTATAAAAGAATCTTACCTTTTCCGGATGGATTTGTAAAGTCACTTTTGTACAAAAACATTATACTCCGCTTATTCTTCTCCTAGATAATATCTGCCATATGCATCTGCTGCCTTGATCGCTGCAAATACACTCTCCGGTGTAACTGTAAATGGCATATTCTGGAGAGTATCACCTTCTGCACTTGCAGCCTTTGCAACTTCCATAAGCTGCTCATCTGTTACGTTACCTGCTCCAAGTTCTTCAAGTGTGACCGGAAGTCCCACTTCTATACACCACATAATAATTTCTTCCAATTCTTCATGTGGGACATTTTCCAGTACCAGCTGTGCCAGGGTTCCAAATGCAACCTTTTCACCATGATACATATGATGACACTCTTCCAGTACTGTCAGTCCATTGTGGATTGCATGAGCTCCTGCAAGTCCGGCACTTTCAAATCCAATTCCGGAAAGCAGAGTATTTGCCTCAATGATCTTTTTACGCCTGCCTCCAGAGCAATTTTAGCTTTCACGCCTTCTTCCATCAGGGTATCAAAGCAAAGTTCTGCCAGTGCCATTGCAGCACCTGTTGTGTTTCCGCCTGCGCAGGAAGTTGCTTCACTTCTCTGGCATGCTCTTGCCTCAAAATAAGTTGCAAGCGCATCTCCCATACCAGCTACAGTAAGTCTGCTTGCAACTTCTCTCTGAACCGGGATTCCGGCTTCTTTCGCACATTCTTTTTTGCGTTTCAACTTATTTTTCAACTGCCCTGAATGTAAATTTGATCGGCTGGTAATCGCCTGTTGTCAGTGGTAATAGCAGGCCCGCTTTCATAAGTGCCGCACCTGTATACACCTTGCCGGTAGCAATGTCTTCATATTTCATATCTGCATCCAGACCCTGTGGGTAGAACAGATAGATATGCGGATTTGCTTCGCTGTGAAGTCTTACGCCACATACGATTGTCTCTTTCTTATCCTTGGATACAAACTGCCAGAGCACATGATTGTTGTTTTTAAATGGATTTACAAGGCGGTAGTAATCTCCGGTCTGTACCAGATGTTCCATTTCTTTATATTTCAGAATCTGCTCTCTTGCAATCTTTTTCTCTTCTTCAGACATCTTCATCAGATCCAGCTCGTATCCGAAAGTTCCTGCTGATGCTACGATTCCTCTTGTCTCAGACGTTGTAATTCTTCCAGACTGATGGTTCGGACACACGCTCACGTGAGAACCCATCGCACTGATCGGATATCCAAATGATGTACCATACTGGATCTTCAGTCTGTCGATCGCATCTGTATTGTCACTGCACCAGATCTGCGGAGAGTAATAAAGCATTATCTCGCTTGCCAAACCAGCCATCATCCAGAACAAACATATCAAGACCGATATTTTTCGCCTCTTCTGCGATATGATACAGCTTATCTGCGTCAAAATCAAAGTATGTAGCTTCCCAGTTATTTACCAGAACTGGTCTTGGCTGCTCCACATATTTACTGCGAATCAGATTACTTCTGTATGCATCATGATAATTTCTGGAAAGCTTTCCAAAACCTTCTGCGGAATATGTCATGATCACTTCCGGAGTCTCAAAAATGTCTCCGTTTTCCAGAGTCCATGACCAAGATGCGTTCTTTCCATCTGACGTTCCATATTATGTTTTCCATAAAAATGAACCGCATCCAGTTCTCTGTATTCATAGTCCATCTCCATGGACATTGCTTTTTTTACTGTGACCGGTGCGGTACCTGTATTTTCCAGACGTACTGCTCTTGTGATCACATCAAGCTGTGGAAATACACCATAAAGAAGATGAGCACGCAATCCGCTGGCATGGTCTTTCAGAACAATTTCGAGTGTTTCTGCCTCATCTTCCTTTGCGAACATTGCCGGAAGTCCCTTGAGGCTGTATTTGCCTTTTGAGATCTCATAGCATTCATACTTCAGGTTTGCAGTGTCACTTCTGTCCGCCTGCTCTGTCTCCAGACCATTGATACGATAGTCACCATTTCCATATGCTGTATATTCCTGAGGAAGAGTATCCAGGGAAAATGTCTTATCGGTTCCTGCTTCATAAGTTTTTCCGCTTTTCCATATAATTCTATCCCGTTTTTGTACACTTTTCCACAAACATCAGAATAAACCGGGGAACTCTTGACAACAAGAAATGTTGTGTTATAATTCATTTAAGTTAAATATTAAATGAAGGGGGGAATGACTTTGGGTATGCAGGACACTCTTCACGCCCTTGCCGATCCTACAAGACGTGAAATACTTAACCTTCTCAAACAGTCTCGATTATCAGCCGGCGAGATCAGCAATCATTTTTCTATTTCCGGTGCCGCCATTTCTCGTCATCTGTCTGTTTTAAAAGAAGCAGATCTGATTCGTAACGAACGAGAAGGAAAATTTATCTATTACGAACTCAATGCTACCGTACTTGAGGAAATCCTCTTATGGATCAACGAATTAAAAGGAGAGAAAAATTATGATCAGACAAAATAAAAAAATGCTTTTACTTACATCCGTTATAACACTGCTTCCAGTCTTTATTGGTCTGTTTTTGTGGAATCAATTACCTGATTCTGTTGCAACACATTTTGGACTAAACAATCAGCCGGACGGATATTCATCCAAAGCCTTTGCAGTATTTGGCCTGCCTCTGATTCTGCTGGCAGTTCATTTAGTATGTGTGGTCGCAACAAACATTGATCCCAAATCAAAAGATATTAATAAAAAAATATTCAGGGTTCTATTATGGATCTGCCCGTTGGTTTCCTTGTTTGTCTCCACTGTAATCTACGGATACAGTTTAGGATATGATTTTGATATGTCTTATCTATGTGGGATCCTCATTGGAGTTCTTTATCTTGTTCTTGGAAATTTTCTCCCTACAGTAAAGCCAAACTATACGATTGGTTTTCGTATTCCATGGACATTAAATGATCCTGATAACTGGTATCACACTCATCGCTTCGGTGGAAAATGCATGGTAATCGGAGGAATCATTATGATCCTTACCTCACCACTGCAAAACATGTGGATACTGCTTGCCGCTGCAATCGTTCCCTGCCTTTTGCCAGCGATCTATTCTTATCTGTATTACCGCAAATCCTGATTCTTTAACTTCATATTTTATTTGTTGAAGGTAATGTATTTATCATATTCTATTGACAAAATCCTCCTTAATGCTGTAGGTTAATAGTTAATCAACGTGTTAAATTATTAAAGGAGAGGAAATCAATCATGAATTGAGAAATCATTACCTTCATTGCAATGGCACATAGATTCTTCCCGGCTGGTATCTGTGGACTGCTGCTGGCAGCTATCATTGCAGCCTCTATTTCCACTGCAGACTCTCAGTTATTAGTTGCCTCCAGTTCCTTCACTGCAGACTTGTACAAGCCTTTCTTCCGCAAAAAAGCAACCGAGAAAGAGACTCTGTTCGTAGGACGTGTACTTGTACTGGTTCTCTCACTGATTGCTTTTGTAATTGCTAATTCCAAGGGCAGCGGTGCACAGGCTATCATGGATATGGTCGAAAATGCATGGGGTGCCTTTGGTGCCTCCTTCGGACCTACCATCCTGCTGTCTCTGTTCTGGAAACGATTTAATTACCAGGGTGCTGTAGCCGGTGTCATCTCCGGATTTGTGATCGATCTGGGCTGGCTGTTAACTGGTATGACCGCTTCCACGGGTATCTTTGAAATTGTTCCGGGATTCTTTGGAAGCCTTGTAGTAGCTATTATTGTTGCAAAACTTACTTCTGCACCAAATGAAAAAGCGGTTGCCATTTTTGAACAGGGCACCAGCAAAAACGCTGATTGAGTTCACAGATTCAGGAATGCCTTTTGGCATTCTTGGATCATTTTTTTATTAATGAAAGCCCCAGTTTCATAATCCCTGCCAAAACCATAACCCCTATGGGATTCATCTTAAATTTTTGCAAAAGTATAAAACATATCACAAAAATTATCACCAGGCTCCAATTTGTATTTATCAACTTAATAACTGCATTCCCCCAGAATGCGGTTATTAAAATTGATATACCTGCTGAAGCGATCATCGCTATGACTGCCGGTCTTAAAGCATTCAATATTCCCTGCAGCATTCCCATCTTTCTATACTTCAGATATACTTTCGCAATGATCATAACGATCACACAGGATGGCAGGATACATCCACCTGTAGCTACAACTGCTCCCGGAATCCCAGCAACTTTAATTCCAACAAAAGTTGCTGCATTTATTGAGATTGGACCCGGAGTCATCTGTGAGATTGTCACCAGATCCGTAAATTCTGATATATCCAGCCAGTGATGGATCGTCACCACCTGTTCCTGGATCAACGGCATTGCCGCATATCCACCTCCAAAACTGAACATTCCCACCTGCAAAAAACTTACAAACAAATATAAATAGATCATTTCTCTCCTCCCTTCTTTGAAAGGAAAGTTCGGATCACGCCGATCATTCCACAGGCAATGATTATATATACAACATTGATGTTAAATATACAGGACCCGGCAAATGCTCCGGCCATGATCAGTAAAGAAATCCTGTCTTTTTCCTGCACAATCCCCGCACCCATTTCATAAACCACAGATACAATCACCGCTCCAACACCTGCCTGCATTCCTTCAAGTATCTGACTGATAATATAGCTGTCCCTAAATGAATGATATCCGACTGATATCACCGAAATGATCAGAAACGGCGGAATGATCGTTCCCAGGATTGCAGTCATAGCCCCCAAAATCCCCGCCAGTTTATAGCCAACAACAATTGCTCCATTTACTGCAATCGGCCCTGGTGAAGATTGGGCAATTGCAACCAGATCCAGCATTTCCTTCTCATCGATCCATTGATAATCATCCACAAATTTCTTTTTCATCAACGTAACGATTACATAGCCGCCGCCAAATGTAAATGTGCTGAGATATAAACATGAAAAAAACAGCTTTCGTAATACATCTCCTTTGCCCTTAGCTTCTTCTTTCATTTTGCATCCTCCACTATTCTACTCCCACTATTACAGATGTATTTTTATCATCTAATGCATCTTAATTTTCTTTTTTTCAGTTATCACAGATACATTTAGGACACTAATATATCTTCTCTTTATGTAATTCTATATCCGAGGATACTTTTTTACAACCGATTACATCTTCAATTTACATTTATTTAGACTTTAAGATACTATTAAACTTATTATCACATATAAATTCATCTTGACTAATATAATTCTCGATTTAAAGATACCTTCTTACAATGAAATTCATCCGCAATAACCTAAAATCACTATTGTAGATACTTTCTCCCAATAGATTGTATCTGCAACACCAGAAAAATTGCCATTGTAGATACTTTCTTCCTATAGATTTCCCATAAAGCCCGAAAAATGCTTTTGTTTGTATGTTAAACCACAACAAGACCGCCAATGGCGGTCTCGTGTTTTCTTACTCAATATTTTCTTATCAGAAATTACTCTCTTTTCTGTTTGTCTGCTCTCTGCAGGCATTTCCTATATTTGTCAGGCAAAGTACTGTTGCTATCAGGAAAAGTCCCGGAATCAGAATAATCCACCATGAACCTGTCATCAGTGCTTTATCTGACAGAGACAGCATACTTCCCCAGGTTATAACTTCTATTGGAAGACCAATTCCCATAAAGCTCAAGGTAGCCTCAGAAATCATTGCAGTTCTTACATTCATGACTACCATAAACATGATCGATGAGAAGAAGTTTGGTACCAGATGTTTCCACAAAACACGGAAGAACCCTGCTCCCATACATCTTGCGGCAATGATGTACTCGCTGTTTCGAATCTGTCGAACTTCGGTGCGTACTACTTTCGCAATACTGGTCCAGCTGGTCACGCCGATTACAAACGACAGGCTGAGGATGTTCGCATTTCCCAGGATAGCCTGCAGTAAAATGATCAGAAGCAGTGTTGGTATACTCAAAAAAACTTCTGTAAATCGCATGATCATTTCATCAAGCCACGCCGGTGCCACACCACTGAAGGCGCCAACTACCACCGCTATAAAAGTAGAAATCACCGTAGCCAATCCACCGATCAGAATTGAAATTCTTCCCCCATACCAGATCATGGAAAAGATATCTCTTCCCATGGTATCTGTTCCAAAAAGGAACTCCGCATTTGGAGCCTTATTATAATTAAGAAGATCCATATAAGCAGGATCCTTTGTCATGACCAGTTCTGCTCCCAGACAGCCCAGTATGATAAGAATCAATATTACTGCTGAAACAACTGGTTTACCTTCGTACCACTTTTTCTTTGATTTTGAAATTACAGTTTCTGTTTTTCTGATTCCTGCCAGTTCAAATGAATGATTCGTCATCCTTCCACCACCTCCGATTTCTCGGTTATCACTTCATCCTTCATACGAGGATCAATCTGTTCATTAATAGTCTGACTGACAATATTACAGAAAATAACCAGGATTCCTGACATCATACAAAGCAGCATCAGCAGATTGTAATCATGGTATCTGGCGCTCTCATAAGACAGAGCTCCTATTCCAGGATACGAAAATACACTTTCTACAACATAAGTTCCACCAAGTACATGCGGAACTGCAATAGCCATGATGCTTAAGTAAGCAGGCATTACGTTTCGAACACAGTGTCTGAACATAAGCTTTTTCTTATCTAATCCCTTGGCCTTAGCCAGAAGCACGTAATCTGCACGGACTTCTTCAAGGATCTTATTTCGGATCATGTAAGCATAGTACCACAGATGCTCCAGAACTACGATCGTCAAAGGCATGATCAGATGAATCAACCTGTCTCCGACATCTCCTGCCTTTCCGGTACTGTATGCGCCACTGCTTGGCAGGATCTTGAGATTTACAGAGAAGATAAGGATCAGCACCAACGCCATCCAGAATTCCGGGATACAGCTGGATATCGTACCCAGTTTACATAAAATCCGGTCTGCCAGCCGGTTTTCGTACCAGGCACACAGGATTCCCAGAAGCAATGCTCCCGCGAACATAATGACAAATCCGATTCCTCCCAGCAAAAGCGTGTTGCCAATACGACCGCCGATCACTTCCAATACATCCTGCTTGTATTTAAATGAAATACCAAATTCTCCATGAAAAGCATTTTTTACCCATTTCACATACTGCACAGAAATTGGCTCGTTCAGTCCCAGTTTTTCCATCGCCCATTCACGTTCTTCCGGGCTCATCTTTTCTGTACGGTCACCATAATAGGAAATCAGAGGATCTCCCGGTGCCAGACGTGCTACATAAAACACTGCAACAGACAGAATAAATACTGAAATCAGGAATATCAGACATTTTTTACCATAGTAGACTAACTTTTTTTGTCTCATTATATGCTGCACTCCTTTCCATCAGCCGGGAGCATTGCAAAATGCTCTGGTGACACTTCTGTCCACACACTGTTTTCCATTCCTTCGCCATCATAATACTGCAGGACTCTTTTTCTTTCTCTGATCGGGTCCGGCACAGGAATTGCAGACAGCAGTGTTTTTGTATAAGGGTGCACCGGATTGGAATACAATTCCTCCGACGGTGCCAGTTCTACCAGTTTTCCATGATACATTACCCCAACACGGTCACAGAGATATTCAACCATAGCCAGGTCGTGAGCAATAAACAAGAATGTAAATCCGTGCTCCTCCTGCAGATGGCGGAACAGGTTCACGATCTGTGCCTGTATGGAAACATCCAGAGAAGCGATTGGTTCATCCGCTACCAGAAATTCCGGCTCCATACATAAGGATCTGGCTATTGCCACGCGCTGTCTCTGACCGCCGGACAATTCGGATGGATAACGATCCAGAAAACTGTTCTCAAGTCCTACATATTCCATCTGAAAGGCTGCTTCTTTTATATAGCTTCCTCGAGGTGGTGTAATATGCTGGATTCTCATTGGTTCCGTAATAATATCTGACACCTTCATCTTCTGATTCAGACTGGAGGCAGAATCCTGAAAGATCATCTGGCGTCTGGTCTGAAGCATTTTTTTATTCTTTCTGAATTCTTTTTTGTCACAGATATTTACATCTTTGTACCAGATTTCTCCCTGAGCCGGCTGATAGATATTCATCAGACATCTGGCTACGGTAGATTTTCCGGAACCGGATTCTCCTACCAACCCAAAGATCTCACCTTTATGAATCTGGAAAGAGACATCATCCAAAGCCTTTACTTTGATCTTTTTCGTCAGATGAAACTGCTGGCTCAGATGCCTGACATCTAATAATACTTCTTTACTCACTGCACTGTCCTCCCATAGGTGATTTGATCTGTGGTGCCCTTGGGTCCAACAGCCAGGTTGCCGCATAATGCGTGTCTGTGATCTTAAACATAGGCGGCATTTCTTCATAATCAATGTTCAGCGCATATTCATTTCGACATGCAAAAGCATCCCCCACAGGTGGATCGATCAATGTAGGCGGCATTCCAGGAATCGTGTACAGGCTTTCTTTTCCTTTTGCAAATGCCGGAAGTGATCTCATCAACCCCCAGGTATATGGATGCCGCGGATCATAATAGACTTCCTCCGCTGTGCCGATCTCCACGATCTTGCCAGCATACATTACCGCTACCCTGTCCGCAACACAGGCAACTACTCCCAGATCATGGGATACCAGTATGGTGGCTGTTCCAAGTTTTATCTGAATTTCGCGCAGAAGATCCAGAATCTGTGCCTGAATAGTCACATCCAGTGCCGTAGTTGGCTCATCGGCGAATAAAATATCCGGATCAGCAGCCAATGCGATCGCCATAACACATCTCTGGCGCATTCCGCCGGAAAACTGCCATGGATACTGGTGATAACGCTCCTTTGGATGAGAGATTCCCACCAGTTCCATAAGTTCCAGAACCTTTTGGTTTACCTGTTCTTTTGTATAATTTTTATTATGTATCAACACTGCTTCCGCGATCTGTTTTCCAATTTTAATAGTTGGATTCAGGGAAGTCATAGGATCCTGAAAGATCATGGAAAAAATTCTTCCACGAAGCTTCTGCATATCCTTTTCCCTGTAACAGGTGATATCCTGTCCGTTAACGCTGATACTTCCCTCTTTGATCCTGGCACTTGGCGGCAAAAGCTTCATGATGCTTTTGCATAGTACACTCTTTCCGCATCCGGATTCTCCAACTATAGCCAGCACTTCTCCCTTTTTTAACGAAAAAGAGACATCTCTTACCGCCTGGACCTCTCCCGAAGGACCATCTATGCTGACTGAAAGATTTTTGACCTCTAATAAATGTTCCATTTTTAACCCTTTTTCCGCTAGTGTAAAAAGGGGGCACTCCGCGTGCCCCCGTCACAACCCTTATCTCGTTTTATTCAATAGTCCAGTCTGCAACATTCCAGAAGATACCAACTCCGTGATGTCCCATAATGGTATCAGGATCTATTCCCTTAATATTGCTGTCTGCAACATAGTTTGCATCAATATAGCAGATCATTGCATAAGCCGGATCCTCTGCAAGAGCTTTCTGGAAATTAGCATAAGCTTCTTTACGAACTTCCGGATCAGCTGACTGTCTTGCTTCTGTCAGATATTTATCAACTTCTTCGTTAGAGTAGCTGGAGTAGTTTGCTCCCTTATCTGTTCCGAATACTTTATATGTATGATCGTCAGCATCAAACGGGCTTCCCCATCCGATCAGGAATGCCATCTGTCCTGCCCAATCTGTCTGTGCCGGGATTTCTACAGATACATCCATACCGATTTCCTTCAGTTCCTGTGCTGCGATCTGAGCCATGTCAATACGTACCTGGTCTCCGGCACTTACACTGATCACAAAACCTACTTTTTCGCCGTTGCGGTAGTAGAATCCATCATCACCCATTTCACATCCGGCAGCTTCAAGGATTTCTTTTGATTTTTCCGGATTGTAATCATAGTGCTCAACATCTTCACAGTTGTAGATATTTCTCTGAAGAGGACCATAAGCAGGCATTCCCTGTCCCAGGATAACTGCGTCGATGATTGCCTGACGGTCAAGTCCGTAGCATACTGCCGGAATCAGGTCACGGTTTTTCTGCCAGTATTCGTTTCCAAAGTTAAACATGATTCCACGATAATCAGCAGTCTTCATATCATAACATGTATAAGCATCGTCTCCAGCAAAAGCTGCTGCATCCTTTGGAGTTAAAAGAGCCAGATCCAGTTCTCCGGATTTTAACTGAAGAGCTTTTGCATTGTCATCTGGTACGATCTTAAATACGATTTTATCGATAGAAGGCTCACCTTTGAAGTAATCTTCATTTTTAGCAAGTGTGATAGCCTGACCTTCATCCCAGGATTCAATTTTGTATGGGCCTGTTCCAACCGGGTTACGGAAGAAATCAGATGTCTGCATATCCTCGCCCTCAAGCAGGTGTTTAGGAAGAACTGCCATTGTCATATAGTCAAGAAATGCAACGTTTTTATCCTCGAGTTTGAATTCAACTGTATGGTCATCAACCACGTTGATCTCTTCTACGTCTTCGTAGTTTGGTGCATTCTCAGAACCATTTTCCGGATCCATGATAGCTTCGATCGTAAATTTAACATCGTCTGCTGTAACAGGTTCGCCATCCTGCCATTTAGCATCTTCTGCCATGTGGAATGTGTAGGTATTTGTTGCATCATCAAATTCCCAGCTTTCTGCCAGTCCCGGAACTACCTGATTGTCTCCGTCATGTGCAGTTAATCCATTAAAGATCAGAATATTGATCTCGCCATGTTCGTCCATAGCCGGGTTGATTCTGGTATAATCTCCGCTTCCGTATACCAGTGTTGTTTCTTCATCTGCCAGTACAGGCACTGTGGTTCCGGCGCTGACCAGTGATACAGTCAGAAGCATTCCGGCAATTGTTAAAATCCCCTTTTTCATTATCTGTTCCCTCGCTTTTTATTTGGTAACTTAACTTACTCAATGATACCAAAACGGTCTGGCATCCATAAGCCCTGTAGGGGGATATTGATGTATTCCTATTTATGACGTACATATTCCATTTCAACATATTTAATCCGATGATATGCTCTCGACATAAAAAAAGGAAGCCGTTATTCACGACTTCCAAGTCTTTCCTTAAAATCCATATAACCAAACTCTGTAAGCTGCTGCATCGTATTGTCAGCATGTCTGAGCCAGATATCCGGCAATGACATTCCATTAAAGGTGTTATTTTTACATGTAGTATAGATGGCCATGTCTCCAAACATCAGAAGATCTCCATATTCCGGAAGCTGTCGGAATTTATACTCTCCGATCACATCTCCTGACAGGCAGGTCGGCCCTCCAAGGCGAACAGTGATTCCACCCTCTTCTGTCTCATCTGTTCCCAAAAGTGGCGGAAGATAAGGCATTTCCAGTACATCCGGCATATGACAGGCTGCGCTGGCATCCACAATTGCAATCTGTGTCTCTCCGTTTTTCAGAACATCCAGCACACTGGTCAGGAGAAAGCCTGCATTTAATGCCCACGCTTCTCCGGGTTCAAGGTAAACCTCTGCCTTCCATTCCTCTTGTACCATCCGGATACAACGTTCCAGTCTTTCAATATCGTAACCTGGTCTTGTGATATGGTGGCCACCGCCAAAATTGATCCATTTTACTCTGGAAGCGAGATCACCAAAATGCTTCTTTACTGAAACAAGAGTTGTCTCCAGGTCATCGGAGTCCTGCTCGCAGAGAGTATGGAAGTGAAGGCCATCGAGTAAATCCAGAAGTTCCGGATTTTTCTGAAATGCTTCATCCCACTGTGCTCTTGTCGTACCCATACGGCTTCCCGGAGCACAGGGATCATAGATATCATGTCCTTCCTGAGTAGAACATTCAGGATTGATCCGCAATCCGACG
>UMJW01044703.1_pt1 | contig 28631 bp, 20 predicted proteins | sample 1966151 | NCBI WGS metagenome assembly UMJW01 (sample SAMEA4836160, study PRJEB28245) | human gut metagenome | biome: gut microbiome; material: fecal sample | place: Denmark | collected 2008
AAATATCATCGGGGATTCTTCATGAAGATGGCAAAATAGGGACGAATGAGGATTTTTCCGGATTAGCGGGTCTTTTAGAATCTGCAATTTCTGGAGTACGTGCTTCTGCTGCATCAAGTACCAAAATTATGCTTCATCTGGATCAGGGTGGAAAAAATCAGTTGTATACCTGGTATTTTGGTGGATTATTGAAAGAGTCACCAAACTTGGATTTTGATGTATTTGGATTATCTTATTATCCAATGTGGCATGGAACCATGGAGGGGCTTCAGTATAATTTGAATTACTTGGCGACCACCTATAATAAAGAAGTGTGTGTTGTAGAAACTGCGTATGCATGGACAACGGAAGATGGTGATGGTGAAGGAAATGTATTCATTAGTGGAGATGAAGAAGTTGGAGGATATCCTGCAACAGTAGAAGGACAATTTGAATTTATGAATGATCTGGAATCAATCATTTTAAATGTACCAGATGACAAAGGTATTGGATATTTTTATTGGGAACCAGAATGGATACCTGTAGAAGGCGGAACATATGCTACATCTGCAGGGGTTGCGTATAAAAATGATACCGTAACGCCAAGTAATACATGGGATAACATGACGTTGTTTAATTTTCAGGGAAATGCATTAGATTCTATTAAGGTGCTTAATAAACCGTGTGAAAATTTATTGACAAATATCAGTTTTGAACAGAATGGGATAACTACTTCACCGAGTGGATGGAATGTATGGACAAGTGATTCGTCAGATGAAAATACTGTAAGAACAGAATATGGTGATGCATATGATGGAGATTACAAATTAACATTTTGGGATGATAAAGAGTATTCGTGTTCTGTATATAAAACGTATACAAATATTCCGAATGGAACATATAAATTCTCAATTTGGGCAAAGACAAATGGGAAACAGGATGTTTTACAACTTTATGCAAAAAATTATGGAGGAAGTGAGCTTGATACCACGATTGAAACAAGTGACATTAATTGGAATATTTTTAGTATAGACAAGATTGTTGTTACAAATCATACGTTGGAGATCGGGGTTTATTCTGTAGCAGGAGCAAATGACTGGTGTAACCTTGACTTGGCAATGTTAAGAAAAATTGATTAATTATATTTAAAATTTTTAAGGGGATGGTTTTGATCGTCCCCTTAATTTTTGAATTGTTCTTTGACTGGTGGAATCTTATGAAAAAGAAAATATGGAATAGGTGCAGAAAAAATGGTACGTTATGATAAGATTTTTTCTATCATTGATATTAAAGAAGAAAATATGAAAAAGTGGGGGAAGTGCTTCCATTTTATAAGAATGTACAAAAAGAGGGGGTTATTCTTTGGAAGGCAGCTTAAAAGAACTTGCACGATATTAGCACCTGTAGAGCAGAACATAATCTGTTTTACAGGTGCTTTTTTCAATTAATAAGGAACTGGTACTTTCGCCCCTTGGCAAAGTGCCCAATTAAAAGATTAAAAAAAGATTAAAAAACATTAAATTAAGTAATACTTTACAATATTTAATTTTGTATTAACTAAATATTGACTTAAAATTACTTTGTGATATACTGAATTTATCAAATAAATAAAGCAATTGCACACTGGTTCCCATATTTTTACTGCACTCCCCAAGTATGCAGTACCCTCTCCCTGAAATATGGGAAGCAGCGTGCAATTGCTTTTTTATTAAGTGAAACCGGATAGATGGAGGGTGCTGGAAGGTTTTTACAGCTAAAATGGAGAAGAAAGGAAAGGTAGAGCAAAAACATGAGAAGGGTAGGAAAACAGATTGTTGCCATCACGCTGGCAGCAGCAATGATGGGGTCGCTGACACCGGAGGCATGCACATTTTTACAGAATGAGATTGTGTATGCGGCGGAAACAAATGAAGCGTCAGCACCAACAGTAACACGTACAGAACTGTACAAAAATGAGGACGCAAAAACAACAGAAACCATTGATTTTTCAGGATTGAAAGAAGAAGACTGGAATGGTGCAGGAAAAATTACTTTTGTATATAATGATTCCATCAATGGCTCGTTGGGAAATGTGAATGAAGAGTATGAATTAACTGCAAAGGTAACACTGGATGAAGCATCCTATCAGTCGCTGGATGCAGATAAAGCGCATCTGAATATCCAGGGTGTAACAAAACTGGGATCAAAATGGGGATGGAACAACAGTACGGATTGCCAGTGGCTGCAGAAGGATTCTTTTATGAAAGTTGGGGAGAATTATTCAGCTGATCTGAAAGTAAAGTTTTCAGGAATAACACCGGATACATTGATGGATGTTGAATTCGTTCTTGTGGGAACCGGATTTAATGGAACTGTGACATTTTCAAATGTAGTTCTCACAAATTTATCAAGCGATAAACAGGAACTGACCAAACAGGAGCCAACCGTTCTCTCTGATTTAAATGATGAATCCCAGGTAAATCTGTGGGCAGGTGAAACCGGATATCAGTATTTCCACGGTGGAACAAAAAATGCTGCTCCGGAACTTTCCTATGATGCAAATGGCGGAGACGGAAGATTAAAAGTAAGCCTGAATTATACAGCCAACTCCGGCGAATCATGGAGTGAGGCAAAAGTGAAATTCACACCGGAGACACCGGCTGATATCAGCAATTATAATCAGGTGAGTGTGGATTTGATTTATCCGGAAAGCAGTAATATTTCCAAGATAAAATTTTTCTCCAACAGCGGAATCAATAAAGATACCAGCATAGATTCGTCCGAGGCAGCAGATGCAGAAAACGGATATAAGAAAGTTACAGTTACTTTAGGATTTTCTCCATCTGCCACACCAATGGATGATCTGACAATCGGACTTATCGGAGCCAACAGTTCCTTTGCAGGGGACGTTTATCTGGATAACCTGACACTTTCCCAGAAAGACGACTCAGCAGATTATACAAAGATTACATCACAGCCCGATGCCAACGGTACACAGGCTGTTGTTAAGACGACAGACAAAACATTAACAATGACCGATCCGAAGGCAAGTGACAGCGCAAAGGCATTGTATGCATATTTACAGGGACTGACCGAGAGCGATCAGGTACTGTTTGGCCATCAGAATGATGTCAGCCGTTCGGTTGGAACCAAGGATGCGTTAGGAGATGTCCATGATGTGACCGGTTCTGTCAGCGGTATTTTTGGAATCGATTCCCTTGCACTGTTTGGAAGCGAGGCAGGTGGAACAGATGCAAAATCTGCACTGGAAAATTCCATCAATTACAGCAAAAAGGCAGCAGAGAATGGAGCAATCGTCACATTATCTGCACATATGCCAAACTTCATAAGCGCGAAGATCAAAGACAATGGGGATGGAACCTACGATTTCTTTGACTGTAATTTCAACGAATCCAAAGATCTGTCCGGGGACAGCTTAAAGAAGATTCTGCCAGGAGGAGAAAAGAATAAGGTCTTTACGGCTTATCTGGATACCATTGCAACCTATGCGAATAAATTACAGGAATCAAATATTCCGGTCATCTTCCGTCCACTGCATGAGAATACCGGCGGATGGTTCTGGTGGGGAACTGGAAACACGGCGGAAAGTTATAAGAGTCTGTATGCATATACCAGAGAGTATCTGGAATCCAAAGGGGTACATAATATGCTGTATGTATATTCTCCAAACGGTCCGTTGGAGTCGGAAGAAGAATATATGTCGCGTTATCCGGGAGATGCCTATGTAGATATTCTGGCGTTCGACTATTACAACGATTTTAATACCTACCCGGCAGAGGCAGACACTTCTTTCTTCGATCATCTGGATCAGACCTGCCAGATTGTATCCGCAGTGGCAAAGAAGCATGATAAACTCGCTGCGATTTCCGAAACCGGTGCGCGTGTGATGAAGAAAGATGGAAGTGATAATGAGGGACTTCTCGTAAAGAACAATCCGGTAAGCAAAGTAAAATCCGGTAAGAACTGGTATGAAGAAGTCAGCAATATTGCAAAGAAAAATGACATGCCATATTATCTTGTATGGGCAAACTTCAGCGATACAAACTTCTATGTTCCATATAAGCACACCGATACAATGGGTCAGGAAATGATCAATGAGTTTATTGATTACTACAACAGCGCTGAGTCGATCTTTGGAAATGGCACGAATTTCTACAAGAATATCGATACACTTTCCAAGGCAAAGACAACGGATTATACCCAGACCAGCGGATATATGATTGCTCCGTTTGATATGGATACCATCTTATTGGAAACAACGTTAAAGGCAAGCGTTTCCAACGCACAGAACGTATCTTTTGTCATTAAAGATACTTCCAATGGAAAGAAGGTTACATTAAAGGCTGCAAAAGCTGCCAGCGGGCTTTATACCGCAGAGCTTACCAATACAGTTATGACACAGATTGGGAAAACAGATGTTGCCTCCATTACACTCGTTGCAGATGGAAAAGAACTGTCTACAATTACGAATTTAAGTATCGGGAAAGAAAAAGACAAAGCACCTGCAAATGTGCTGGAAAACTTTGACTACTATGTTGGGAGTAATGGACTTCTGGATGCAGCTTACGGTGGAAATTCTGCCGCTGGATGCAGTTCTTCCTTTACACTGGATAAGACAAATAAGTCAGATGGTACATACGGTGCGGCATTTAATTACAAACTGAAAACTTCAGGCTCGGAAGTATGGACCGGACTGGTTAATTCCAAGCTGACAAATACAGATTTCTCCAAGTATAATGCATTGAAATTCTGGACAAAACTTGATGGAAAGGGACAGAAAGTGGTTGTTCAGATCAAGGCAGGTGGAGAGGAATTTGAAGTATACCTTACCAATCTGGCAAAGACAGCCGATGCTTACGAGATTACCGTTCCATTTTCTTTATTCAAGGGAAAGAAAGGTGGTAAGCTGAATGCAGAAAATCTGAAAGATGTGCAGGCATTTGGCATCTGGTGTAATTCTAACCCGGTAGGAGAGGCTGTTGATGTAAACTCCGTACTCTATTTTGATGCATTTGTTGGAACAATGATCAGTGATGCAGAAGCTGCAAAAGCAGATGCCGATGGCCTGATTGCGGTAAAACAGACCAGCCAGAGTGGAAATAATGGCGGAAATTCTTCCTCCGGCAGCAGCACCTCTGGTGGAAATTCCGGCAGCACAACAACACCGGATACCGGAAATACAACACCAGATACAAAACCATCGGAAACCCGGAAAACGGACAAAACATTTGAGAATATTGCAAAAGATACAAATGCGACACTTACTGTTGAAAAGAACGATAAGGGAGAAGTGGCAGATGCCCGGGCACAGCTGGACAAAACAGTAAAGAATGCTTCCGAGACAAAGAAGACTACAATTTCATCAGATGTGGTCGCAAAATTAGTCAAAGAGGCAGGAACCAGCGACATCACGATTACCCAGACAACAAAGAACGCTTCCGGCAAAGTGATGAACAGCGTATCTGTCAATGCGAAGGATCTGCAGGCAGGCAAAAAGCTGACACTTGTAAAAGTTGATAAAAAGACAGGAGAAAAAGTCCTGATCAGCAGCAGAACTTATAAGGTTTCCAAAGACGGAACTGTGACAGCGGATACCAAAGATGCCGGTGATTATGTACTGCTGAATGAGAAGGATGCAAAAGCCCTGAGCAGTAAAATCTTAAAGAGTGTTGCATTAAAGGATACCAAGAAAACGGTTGCAAACGGAAAGAAGGCAAAAGTTACTTTTGATAAGAACCTGAACATGGAAAATGTAAAGAAGATCACTTATACATCTTCCAAAAAGTCGGTTGTAACAGTGAATAAAAATGGTACAATTGTCGCAAAGAAAGCTGGCAAAGCAGTTGTGAAAGTAAAAGTCACTTTAAAGAACGGAAAGACAAAGATTGTAAAGATGACGATCAAAGTGACAAAGTAAATTTACAGGAGTTTCGTCAAAATTTTAATAAGAAAAAGACGGTTTCGCAGGAAATCGTCTTTTTTCTTACCCATAATTGTAAAGAGAAGCGTGTGTGTTTTTTCGGGGGAATTGATTGTAATTTCAGGAACCTTTGTTTATACTAAAATCAATAGAAAAGAGAATGAGAAGGAGAACATTTATTATGGCAGGAAAACACATTTCCATTCCGGCACTTTTAAAGATCGGTGCGGGTGCATTGGACAATCTGGGGATTTACTTAAAAGAGTTACAGTTACAGAAAGTAGTTGTATTGTTTGGAAACGGTCTTGTAGAAATGTTTGGTTCTACCGTTATGGAAGCATTGCAGCAGGAGGACATTGATATTTTAGAATATCAGGAACTTGATACCGTGCGGTTGGAAGATCTGACCAGTCTTGCATTTTCCATGCCGGCGAAGACGCAGGCAGTCATCGGCATCGGTGGCGGAAAAGTGATTGATGGTGCGAAATATTGTGGATTTCTGCGAAATCTGCCGTTTATCAGCATCCCGACATCGGCATCGAGCGATGGCTTTTCAAGTGCCAGTGCTTCCCTTCTGGTGGAAGGACGCCGCAAGTCCGTTCCGGCAAAACTTGCATATGGGATTGTGGTGGATACAAGGATTATCCGCAGTGCACCGGAGAAATTTTTATATTCCGGAATCGGCGATATGGTATCAAAAATTACGGCACTGTATGACTGGATTTTTGAGGAAGAACATGGGTACGGAAAAGTCAACGATTTTGCTGTCATGATTGCTAAGAAAGCAGTCAACAGTTTTGTGCGCACACCGTTTACTTCGATACAGGATGATCTGTTTTTAAAGGAACTTCTGGATTCTCTTGCAATGAGCGGAATTGCAAATGAGATTGCGGGCAGCAGTGCGCCAACGAGCGGCAGCGAACATCTGATTTCCCATGCGCTGGACAAGATGCTTGAGCATCCGCAGCTTCATGGGATTCAGGTTGGCATTGCAACCTATCTGATGAGTGTTGTGCAGGATCATCGTTACCGGAGGGTAGACACGATTTTTACGCAGACGGGGTTCTGGGATTATGTAAAAACACTGGATCTTCGGCGGGAGGATTTTGAGAAAGCAGTTGATCTGGCACCGTCGATCAAACCGTTCCGCTATACGTATCTGCATGAGCAGCAATATAGGGATCGCGCGAAGGAACTCCTGCATACAGATGCGCGGCTGCAGGAAATCCTGAAATAGAGAGGAAAATAAATTACAGGATATACAATGATAAAAGTAGCAATATGTGATGATGATATACAATTTATTTATAAATTGGAACAAAGTATTTTTCGGTTTGCAGAAATGAAAAGAATAAAAGTGGATGTTGACGGTTATACAAGTGGAGCAGAATTTATTCAAAAACTGCAGCAAAGCGAAAGGTATGATTTGTTATTTTTGGATATTGAATTAGGGGACAGCTCGGGGATTATCGTTGGAAACTGGATTCGATCCCAGATCCAATATGAATCCATGCAGATTGTTTTTGTATCGGCAAAAGAAATGTATGCCATGCAGCTTTTTGATCTGCGTCCAATGAATTTCCTCGTGAAACCCATACAACAGGAACGAGTAGATTATATATTAGATGAATATGAAAGGCTGTATCAGTTTCAGCCACATATTATAGAAATTGGGAAAGGAAGAAATTCGATACGGATAGAAGAACATTCTGTTTTTTATTTGCAGAGCCTTGCCAGAAAAATTCAAGTGGTAACAGCAAATGATACATTATGTGTTTATGGAAAACTTTCGGAGGTTATTCCTGCGTTGAATCCGCATTTATTCTGTGTGGTACATAAATCTTATGTCATTAATCTGCGGTATGCAGAATCTTTTCAGAAAGACAGCGTACACATGATCAATGGGGATGACATTCCGGTCAGTCGGTCTATGAAAAATAACCTTGATCATGCAATTGTGGAAAAGATGAGGTGTGGCGGGTGAATAACATAGAAAGAATATTTGAAGCGGTATGTAACATATTAAGTGTGTATGTAAGTTTTAAAGTGACGGATGTTTTTCTGGAAAAGAAAAGAAAACTGCCACGGATGGCAAATATTGTTTATGTGATCGTATGGCTTATTAATACAGTTGTTGCATTTGGTTTTCGAAATGCCATGGGAACTACGGTGAGTATGGTATTGCTTCTCTGGGCGGCAGAAGGTATATTGTATGAAGGAAGTATACTACAGAAAATAATGGCAGGTTGTTTTACAGTATTGCTGGGGCTTACCATAGAATTTATCATGTATTATTATCTGGGAGATTTTTCTTTGTTTTCCGAAGGGCGGGCAATGGGAACCATCACGGGGGCAATGGTCAATCTGCTCATAGCAATGGGAATAAGACAGGTGATATGTCGGCGAAGGGTTATGGAAACACAGAACTATTACTTTATGATTCTTGTATTAGCCGGAAATATTGTCTGGATATATGCTCTTGAGAGTGTATCCGGCGAAAATTCGCCAAAAACAGTATTATCACTGGCTATTATGATCGTTGTAGATCTTGGAATGTTCTATTTGTATGACCGTTTGGGAGAAGCTTATCAGGATAAAATGCAGCAACGGCTTTTAAAGGAACATATGATGGTCTATCAGGAGCAGATGCATATCATGCAGCAGGATCAGAAAAAGCTGGATTCTTTGCGGCATGACATGAAAAACCATATGTATCTTCTGCAGACATATCTTAATGAAGGAAGGTATGATAAGGCACAGGAATATGTAAATAAAATGAGTGAGCATTTGCAGACGGAGCATAAGTATGTGAATACGGGGAATCTGGAACTGGATATGATTTTGAATCATAAACTGGCAAAAGCGGAGGCAATGTCCTGTCAGATTCAGTCGCAGATCGTGATTCCGTGCCAGTTGCCAGTGGATGGATATGACTGGAATGTTTTGTTTGGAAATCTGTTGGACAATGCAATTGAGGCAATGGAGCAGATAAAAGATCGTTTTTTGGAGATTCGGATACAATACGACAGGGGAATTCTGGGTATACAGGTGAAAAATACGTTTGATGGAAAAGTCAATAAACAGGGAGAACGTTTATTGACAAGGAAGAAACAACAGGCATTGCATGGAATCGGTATGCAGAATATTTCAGATGTTGTAGACAAATACGGGGGATGGAAATCTATAAATATCGATGAAAATATATTTGAGGTTCAGATTGTGTTATATCTTTGAAAAAATCCCATGGTGTATGCTATGGGATTTTTAATGCAGATTTTGACGAAAATCAAACCAATTTTAACATGCAGAAAGAATAATGGGAAAAATGAAGTATAGTATACACAAGAGAGGGGAAATAGCCATGAAAAATATTTTAAAAATAATGCTTATGATGATTACAATTTATACGATAACAGGTTCTGCTGTGTATGCCGCGGAAATACCGGTTTCAGATCAGGATCAGTTAATAACGAGCCGTGATTGGACAGAAATCAGTAATTTACAGGATGAAATGAAAAAAGAAGAGCCGGATGCAACCATCGATTATGACAAGGCATTAAAAGTATATGTGGATTGTAATCTTATAAAATTGCAGACGGCAGATACGAAAAAACTCACAAGTGCTCTGGAAAGTGCAAATTATGTATGGGTCATTCCTTTTAAAATGGAAAAGACATATGGAATGTTTACCGTAGCCAAAGGACTTCCTTTGAGTGAAGAAGCAAAGTCTGTATTGACAAAAGCAGAACAGGAAGAAGTAAAAAATCATGCTGGAAAATGGATGATTACAGAGACAGCAGAACATACAGTGGAACCTTACTATGATATACTTCTGGAAAAACGAGAGGCATTATCGGACTGTACGAGAGTAGTACTGGTGGGAAGTCAACCGGGAATGAGACAGCCGGTTGCACTTGGGATGGATGATGAAACAGCACGTATCTGGATTTCGTTGGGGTATCAGTATCCGGTTATGGAGAAAATTCCGGAAACTCAAAATGTGGAAAGCGGTGTCTATTCATTTGATTCTGTAGCGGAGATTTCAGATACTTATATTGAAGATTCTGAGGTAAGTACAGGAGCTGGAGTACAGAGCAGAAGTTCGATGAAATATGTGGCTGGCATTGGAATTATAGTGATAGGAAGCATATTAATCCTTAGTGTTTTAAAGAAAAAGAAATTGGAGGATTATGAATGAAGAAAATCAGTCTGTACTTATTAATTTTTACAATGCTATATTGTCTGTGTGCGTGTGGAAAAAATTCTGATGCAAAATCAAACAGTAGAGAAGATGATGGCAGAAAAGAACAAAAGATAATCATATCATCAATTCAGGTTGCTTCAAATACGAAGGTTATGCGTGCAAAGGTGTTCCTTCCGAACGCAAAATCTTTGGAAGGAACAAATTATTGGTTAGGTGGGTTAGATACTACCAGTAAGGTGGATGTAATAGATACAGGTGATGGTATTCAGATCAATGTGTGCGGCTTTTATTCCGATGATACTGCGTGGAAAAATCCGAAAGTATATAAGGGATTTCAATCACCGGATAATTCAAATACGCCATTAAAAAATGTTTTGGTTAAGGGAAAAGTTGTTCCAATGAAGGAGAAGATGTTAAAAGCGGATGTTAAGAAAACAAAAAAAACAATCCCTGTTGAAATTACACCTTATACGGTTAGTATTTGTCCCGTCAATGACTGGAGAGAAAAAGGGTGTTTTTATCATGTAGTTGCAACAACAAAAGACGGAAAGCAATATTCCATAGGAGAGTTACCTCTTACCGATGACAGAAAAGGAACTGAAAAAAAGAAACATCCTTTCATGGATGGTACAGATCTTGAAGAGCTTGGAGATGGCTATGCATCTGCAAGTGAAATGAAATATTGTGGGGCTCGTTATATTTTCAATCAGAAGATTGATATCACACAGATAGAACAGATAGAAATAATAAAATATAAAATCAGCAGATGATATAGGTATAAAAACAGGTCATAAATTTGTTGACGCTGACAGGAAACCATGTTAGGATGATGGCAGAGACTATCAATGAAGTGACAGGGGAATGAGTTTTTGACTCATCCCCCTGTTCTGATTATCAGGAGAAATGGATGAAAAAGAACAAGCAGATGAAACCAGACAATGTAGCAAAACGTCTATGGGCATTTTTTATCGTGCTCACCATGTGTATTACCGTGCAGCCTGTCGTGCCGGTAAAGGCGCAGGAGGCTGTGCAGACAGCGGCAAGAACGATCTATACGGAATTTAAAGATGGAAATTCTACCCATTCCGGAGATGGAAGCTATGGAAATCCCTACAATTTATTTGAGGATGCCTATGCGGCTGTCGGCAATGGGGATGAAATCTCAATTTTGGGAAGTGGTGCTTTTTTAAATGCCGAGGCTGCGGAACCGTTTATTTTTGATAAAAGCGTGACCGTCAACGGAAATGGAAATACTTTTTCCAACCGTAAGGGGGGATTTATCCTGAATACGGATGTGACATTTAAAAACATTACGCTGCGGTTTTCCAATCGTCTGCACGATGCAATTTTTGCAAATGGGCATAAACTTGTTCTTGAGAATGTTACGTGCGACAGCGGATTCCGCTATGTAGATATCTTTGGCGGATCCCTTTATGAGAATGGAAAGAATATGGGGAATCATCCGGGATCAGAGGCACAGATTCTGATTACGGGTGGTGGTACCAATCTGGGGAATATTTATGCCGGTTCCATGAACGGAACATATGACGGTAAGACACAGATCGTGCTTGCGCACGTTTCCGGTACGCAAAATGGGGAAATCTATGCATCCGGTGCCCTTGAACCATATGTAAATCAGGATGACTGGTTTTCCACGCAGGAGCCGGATCCACCGGCAGCGGATGGACAATATACGGTTTCCGGCGATGTGGAAATTTCACTTACCGGTTCCGATACGAAACAGGTGTACGGAGTATCTGAAAATCACGCAGGGAAGACATTTCTGACCATAGATACCGACCAGTCCTATACCGGAATTCCAGGTATAAGCAAAGTAGGAAACCTCACAGTAAAGGGCGGTGGAACATTTGCACCGGCAGCGTTGGACAGCTGTACGGTCAGGCTGGAAGGGGCAAGTGCGATTGATCTTTCCCAGATGGAAACTCCACAGGTACATTCGATTGTGAGTGCGGATTCAGCAGGAAACCGACTGATCTTAGGAAAAGAACAGAAGCTGAATGTTATAGATACCATTACGGGTGCACTTACATTTGAAACCCTGAATGGAAGAAATGGAAAATCCGGAATTGCAGAGTATGGTCACACCTATCTGGAACTTGGAAGGGCTGCGGATACGGAGGTTTCTTTTACACCGACAGACGGACAGGCGGGAATGACACTGGAACGGACATCGTCTGGAGACGGAGAAATCTGGAAAACCAGTGAGTTGTCAGGGGATGAACCGGTTGCGGTAAAAAATGTTACAGTAAAAAATCCTGTACTTTTGGCGAATGTTTCAAATATTATGAGTAGTGATAAATCGTATTATCTGGATGTGGAATGGCAGGAAGGGACACCCGAAAATGGGAAAACTTTATATCAGGTTCCACTTACATACGAAGTAGAGTTCAATAATCATATATATTATTCAACGGTTGGTGATGATGGAAATGCCAATGTTTCGGATCTTAGACTGGCATTTCATCCGGAGACAAATCAGGACGGGGTACATACAATTACACCGGAATTTTATGAAGATGCTACTAGTGGCGAACTGAAACTGCCAGAACCGGGAACCTACTACATCACAATCCGTCCATTTTCAGCAGATGAACAAATTGAGCAGAAGGTAGTTCTGATTGTAAACAAAGATCCGGATACATCCGGTTCGACGGCTACTTCAAAGGAAACAACCACTACGATAAATGGATTACCAACGGCCGTGTCCATGCAGGATGAACTGAATCTTACCGTGCAGACGGTCTATACAGATAGCAGCTTACAGGGACACGTGCCATCTGCTGGTTTTTCGGTATACATTAACCAGACCCCTTATGAAGTATCCGGCATCACGCTTCAAAACGGAGTGGCAGCCATAAAGATTCCGGTTTCAGAGGCAAACGGATTTCATATGGGAGAAAATGCCATTACAGTTTCTTATGCAGGAGCAGCCAATGAAAACTACAGGGCACTTCCTTCCCAGGCAAACGAAACCGTGACGGTAAATCCAATTGCCGTAAAGATGCAGTATGATACCATCCAGCAGACAGCTGCATACACAGGGCTGAAACAGAGCTGCTTTGTTTCCACGGTAAATATAGTCCGAACGGACAACGGAAAGACGGTAGATTCGCAGGTAAAGCCTGAAGTTTTCTATCGGCAGGATGGGAAAAATGTTGTTCCGGTGCAGCCGGGCAGCTATGAGGTGTGGTTTAAAGTAACTGGAAACCAGTACGATGTGATAGAGGAAAAAGTCGGAACCTTTACCATTACAGCGGCGAAACCATCGATTCGCCTTACGGCAGAGACAGAAAACGGTAATTCCGTACATCTGTATGCACAGGTAGATGGAGTCCGAAATGGTAGTATTCCGCTTGGTTCGATTTCTTTTTATCAGGACGGAACCATAATAAAGGCACAGGAAAAACTCGTATATGGGGAAGCCGATACGGTTGTATCAGGCTTAAAACAAGGCGGTTCTTATCAGTTTAAGGCAGTATATGAGCCGGATGATAAGGATGGACAGACTTATTACGAAACAGTGACAAGTGAAGCCGCGACCGTTACAATCAAAGAGGACAGTTCCACCGGAGGAAGTGGGACAACCGGAGGCGGTTCATCTTCCGGAGGCGGTGGAACAACCGGAGGCGGCTCATCTACCGGAGGAAGTGGAACAACCGGAGGCGGCTCATCTACCGGAGGCGGTGGAACGACCGGAGGCGGCTCATCTTCCGGAGGAAGTTCCGGTGGCGGAAATACTTCGGGTGGTGGCACTGCCGGAGGGGGAACACCATCCAACGGAAACAAAACCGATGCAGAAACACCGTCTAACGGAAATACAGCTGGTACACAAACACCGTCCGATGGAAACACGGCCGGACAAAATACACCAACCGTAACCGTTACCGGAACCCGGAAAAATAAAGCCATCAAAACAACGGTGACCGCTGATCTGATAAATCAGATACTGGAAGAAAACGATGGAAAACACACAGATGTGACGATCCAGGTCACCGATCCGGCTGGCAACGTAAGCTATACACTGACCGTAAATACAGCAGACATACAGACCGGAAATAAGCTGTATGTGTGTGCAAAAGATCAAAAGACAGGTGCCTATGTCCTTGTAAACGACAAGAGTTATACGGTTACAAAAGCTGGAAATGTGAATTTTTCAGCAGATTCCAATAAGGATTATGTCCTTATGGATCAGAAAGATATGGATCAGGTCACAACGAAAATATTAAAAACGGTTACATTGAAGAATAAAACCGTTCAGGTGAAGAAGGGAAAACAAAAGAAGGTTTCTCTGGCAGCCACCTTAAATATGGACAATGTAAAAAGCATTTCTTATCAGAGCAATAACAAAAAAATTGCATCTGTAAACAAGAAGGGTACCATAAAATCGAACAAAAAAGGAACTGCGTCCATTCGCGTGACAGTAACCTTAAACAATGGAAAGACCAAAGTTTTAAAATTAAAAGTCAAAGTCAAGTAGCAGATGCAGGAAAAGACAAAACCCCGGAAATAAATATCCGGGGTTTTTGTTTTACCTAGAGAGAAAGTGCACACTGATCAATTTTTTTCAGTTCCTCCTCCGTAAATGGAGCAGAGTTTAACACTTTCAGATTTTCAAGAATCTGTGCCGGGCGGGAAGCTCCGATCAGAACGGAAGTGACCACACCGTCCCGGATCACCCATTTGAGTGCCATCTGTGCGAGGCTTTCACCACGGGCAGCCGCAATCTCATTCAGGCTCCGGATACTTGCCATCCGTTTTTCATCAAACTGATCCGCATGCAGGAAACGTCCGTCCGTGTTGACACGGCTGTCTTTTGGAATACCGTTTAGATAGCGGTCGGTCAGCATACCCTGCGCGAGCGGGCTGAAAGAAATAATTCCTTTCTTCCCATCTGCTGCGGCCTGTTTTAAACCGTTTTCTTCAATGGTACGGTTAAAGATATTGTAGGAATTCTGGTTGATAATAAATGGGCAGTGCAGATCTTCTAAGATGGCAGCTGCGCGTTTCATGGTTTCCCCGTCGTAGTTGGACAGACCGACATACAGTGCTTTTCCGCTTCGCACGATCTGGTCGAGTGCACCCATGGTTTCTTCCAGCGGCGTATCCGGATCCATGCGGTGGTGATAGAAAATATCCACATAGTCCAGACCGAGCCGTTTTAAGCTCTGGTCAAGGCTGGCAATCAGGTACTTGCGGCTGCCCCAGTTTCCATAAGGTCCCGGCCACATGTCAAAACCGGCTTTGGAACTGATGATCAGTTCATCGCGGTAGGAAGAAAGCTCTTCCCGAAGGATCTTCCCAAGATTTTCCTCCGCACTGCCCGGCTGCGGTCCATAGTTGTTTGCCAGATCAAAATGTGTGATCCCGTGGTCAAATGCCGTAAAGCACATCTGTCTCATATTTTCATACACACCGGTATCTCCGAAATTGTGCCAGAAGCCCAAAGATACTTCCGGCAGCATCAGTCCGCTGTCACCGCAGCGGTGGTATTTCATGGTTTCGTAACGTGATTCATTTGCGTGATACATAAGAAATCCTCCTTAGTTTGTAAAAAATTTATCATAAATGCCAAATCCAAAGATAAAAAGCACAATCAGCGGCAGAATATAGGTAATGTAGCCGCGCATCCAGTTTTTAATTTTTAATCCTTTTCCGGTATTGGCTTCGGTTGTGTAGTTTTTCCAGCCCCAGCCGTAGCGGCTTGTGCAAAACAGCAGATATACCAGGGAACCGAGAGGCAGGAACAGGTTGCTTACCAGAAAATCTTCCAGGTCAAGCACAGACCCGCCAAAGATTGAAAAACCTTTCCAGTTCCATACATTGTATCCGAGTACACATGGCAGGGAGAGTACAATGATCAGTACCAGATTAACGGCACAGGATTTCTGGCGGCTGCATCCGGTCAGTTCCATACCGCAGGAGATGATGTTCTCAAATACTGCCAGGATTGTGGAAAACGCTGCAAAAAACATAAACAAAAAGAACAGGCTTCCCCAGAGTCTGCCAAGCGGAATATGGTTAAAAATATTCGGCAGGGTGATAAAAATCAGGCTTGGTCCGGAAGTCTGGTCAACATGGAACGTAAAGCATGCCGGAAAAATGATAAGTCCGGAGGTGATAGCAACAAACGTGTCCAGAATGGCAATATTTACCGATTCACCAAGCAGAGAGCGTTCCTTTCCGATATAACTTCCCAAAATTGCCATCGCGCCGATTCCAAGGCTTAACGTGAAAAATGCCTGGTTCATGGCACCCGTAATGGTTTTTGCAATACCGATCTGTTTCATCCGTTCAAAGTCCGGGATCAGATAAAAGGCAAGGCCTTCTTTTGCACCATCCATAAAAAAGCTGTTGACTGCCAGAATGATCATGATGATAAGCAAAGAAGTCATCATGACCTTTGTTACTTTTTCCAGACCGTTCTGCAGTCCACGGGAGCAGACAAATACGCCGGCGCAAACAACTACCACCATCCAGAAGCCCATGGTCAGAGGTTTGCTCAGCATTGTGGTAAACTGTCCGGATACACCGTCGGCATCCAGTCCCTGAAACTGTCCGGTGACCGTCATATAAAAATAATGAAGCATCCAGCCGGTGACCGTTGTATAAAACATCATAAGAAGATAGCAGCCGATCAATGTGATAATCCCGTGGATATGCCATTTCTGTCCGGGTTTTTCCAGTGCCTGGTAGGCTTTGACCGGACTTTTCTGGCTGGCACGCCCAACCGCAAATTCCATCGTCATGATCGGGAGTCCGAGAATAATCAGAAACAACAGATAAAACAGCACAAAGGCACCGCCTCCGCCCTGTCCGGCAGTGTATGGAAATTTCCATACGTTTCCGATTCCGATCGCACATCCGGCTGACAGGAGAATGAATCCCAGACGGGATTTTAATTTTTCTCGTTCTTCCATAAAATAATCCACCTTTTTGTAAACATTGTATAAAATACAAACGAAATTATACAATCTGTTGTGAGAAGTTTCAACCCTTTTTGACGAAATTTTACCAGGTATGTGTTGCATTTTTTTACAGATACTAGAGGAGAAGGTTGCGGAGTGTTCATGTTCTGCAATCAACAAGATTATCTTATGGAAAGAAAGAGGTATAAACCATGGTTTTAACAGAAAAAGAGATGGCTACAATTGAGGATCTGCACACACAGGAGCTGTCCTGCGTGGAGAAGTACAAACGTTACGGACAGGAAGCAAAGGACCCGGTGCTTCGGGATTTGTTTGCCGATCTGGAAAAAAAGGAGCAGAAGCATGTGGAGTCTCTGGAACAGGTCATGAAAGGCAGTGTCCCGTCCTGCAACGTCAATGACAGGGATGGAAAGATGTATGAGCCAAAGGCAACCTATGATTCCATGACCAATCCGGAAGATAAGAAAAACGATAATTTCCTTGCTACAGACAGCATTGGTTCTGAAAAAATGGTGTCCGGAACGTATAATACCGATGTGTTTGCATTCGGGGATTCCGATGTGCGCAAACTTCTGGCAGATATCCAGGTGGAAGAACAAAACCACGCGGAGATGCTCTATAAATATAAAACCGTAAACGGCATGGCATAGGCCGTCATGTGGAGTGGATGTCCCAAAGCATCCACTCTTTTTGTTTTTACAAAAGGATTACAGAAACCGGATAGTACATCTTACATAACCCGTTTATTATAAATCCTGTAATAAATCTTACAGATTTCACAAGGAGAACAAAAGAATTATGAGAAAAAATGTGATGAAACTTACAGCAGGAGTTCTCTCCACCGCTGTATTGGCAGGAATGTTTGCCACTGGTATCCCGACAAAGATTGCAGCAGCAACGGAACACTGGAATGATGCTTCCCGGGAGTCTACAGACTGGAGCAACTGGAAAAAGAACTGGGCTGCTTATAGCAGTGAGTATGAACATGTATCACTGACTCCGGGTGCGGATGAGACAAAATTAAATTATGCATGGTACAGCAAAACGGCTGAGACTCCAAAGGTGAGAATCTCTACCAGACAGAATATGGATGGTGCGACAGAGTTCACCGGAGCGCAGACCGAAGCTGTGACCATAGATACCACAAAGTATTTTTCCAATAAAGTAACCGTAAGCGGTCTCAAAGAAAATACCAGCTATTATTATCAGGTATTTCAGGATGGAAAATGGCAGGATACACAGAATTATACCACACAGGCGTTTGATGAATTTTCCTTCCTGTATGTCGGGGATCCGCAGATCGGTGCTTCGAAAGGTCAGACCAGCAGTGAGAGTGAAAAGATGGAAAATGCAGGAAATGTTGTAACTTCTGCACCGGAAAAAAATCTTGCTGCAAGAAATGACAGTTACAATTGGAATCATGTATTAAACGAAGCGCTCGAAGATCATTCGGATGTAAGTTTTCTTGTATCCGCAGGAGATCAGGTGAACTACGGAAGCAACGAGCGGGAATATGCAGGATATCTTGGGGCAGAGGCACTGACTTCCCTTCCGGTAGCAACGACCATTGGTAACCACGACAGTGTTTCGAATCAGTACAGCCTGCATTTTAATAATCCAAATGCTTTTTCCGATACCGATACCAATTATGTACAGGGAAAGACAAAGGCAGGAACCGATTATTACTATCGCTATGGAAATGTCCTGTTCATCGTTCTTGATACAAACAACTATAACTGTGCAACGCATGAGAATGTCATGAAAAAAGCAATCAATGAGAATAAGGATGCCAAATGGCGCATCGTGGTATTCCATCAGGATATTTACGGCAGTGGTTATGATCATTCCGATTCCGATGGTATGGTGCTTCGTACACAGCTTACTCCACTGATGGATAAGTATAAGATTGATGTGGTGATGCAGGGACATGATCATACATATTCCAGAACCTTCCAGCTTGAGGGGGATGGAAAGGATCATACTTCTTACAGCACTTATGGATACAAATCTGTAGAGGAAGCTGAAAAAGACAGTGATTATCAGGCACAGAACAACTGCTATGAAATCGTAAACAAGACCGTTGGCGGAACCGTTACCAATCCGGAAGGAACCGTATATTTAGAGGCAAACTCTGCAACAGGTTCAAAATTCTATAACCTGATTGCTTCCAAACAGGACTTCATTTCTGAGAGAAGCCAGACCTGGACACCAACCTATTCCGTAGTAAAAGTAACGGACAAAAAGTTTTCTGTAACAACTTATGATGCAACGACCAGAAAACAGTTACAGGGATCTACTACATATACGATCGTAAAAGATGCGGTAAAGCAGACCATTCAGGCGAAGAACTCTTACAAAAAAACCGTAGGAGACAAAGCCTTTTCCTTAAATGCAAAAGCAAAAACACCGCTTACCTATACCTCTTCCGACAAAAAGATTGCAACTATTGATAAGAACGGAAAAGTTACCGTAAAAAAGGCCGGAAAGGTTACAATTACGGTGAAGGCAGCAGCAACCAGCCAGTATCAGGCAGCAGGCAAAACAATTACGATTACTGTTACAAAGAAAGCAGTAAAGAAAGCAGTTAAATAATAATGAAGAAAAACTGGAAAAAAGTTTTAGTGGGAACCCTTTGTCTGGTGGGGTTCCTACTGTTATTAGTCAAAGGAAACCAGTTCGAAAAAGTATCCCTGATTTCCACGGAAGGGCAAAGCTATGAGAAAGCAGTCGTGACAAAGATCACGAAAGATAATCTGGCAGAAGATGGAAACCGATACGGGACACAGGAGGTGCGCGTACAGGTCAAATCCGGAGCATATGCAGGGGAAGAGTTTGATGCCGTCAATCCAAGCGGTTCCTTGTTTGGCATGGAGAACTGTGAAGTTGGTTCGCGCGTAATTGTCATTGTCAGTTCCACAGATGATAATGCTGTCGTTACGGTATACAGCAAAGATCGTACTATGGCAATTTATCTGTTTGTACTTTTTTTCTGTCTGGTGATATGTATTATAGGTGGGAAAAAAGGAGTCAAAGCCATTGCAAGTCTGGCATTTACCGGTGTGTGTATTGTTTATCTGATGTTTCCGCTGATGTACCGGGGTATTTCACCGATCGGTATTACCATTGTTGTTGTCATTCTCTCGACATTGCTGACCCTGTGGCTTTTGGGCGGAGTCTCTAAAAAGACGGTATCTGCAGTGGTGGGAACGGTTAGCGGTGTGGTTGTGGCAGCCGCAGCCGCAGTTGTGTTTGGAAAAGCCGCAGGCATTACCGGGTATAATGTGTCTGATATCGAAACGTTGAATTATGTGGCACAGAATACACAGATAAAAATAGGACAGCTTCTGTTTTCGGGAATCATTATAGCCGCACTTGGGGCAACCATGGATGTTGGCATGTCAATTGCATCCACGATTCAGGAACTGCACGAACGCAGTCCGCAGCTGGGGACAAAAGAGTTGTTTGTGTCGGGAATCCGTGTGGGGCGCGATATGATGGGAACCATGGCAAATACACTGATTTTTGCCTATGTCGGTGGTTCGTTGTCTACGCTCGTTGTCAATTATGCATACAATCTGAGTTATAATCAGCTGATCAATTCTTATGTAATCGGAACAGAAATCATGCAGGGACTTTCGGGAACTCTTGGGGTTGTGCTGACCGTACCGATTGCCGCAGCCGTAGCGGCAGTGCTTATTGGAAAGAAAACGATAGTAAAAGAACCATTGATGCAGGACATTTATGATGGCTCAGATGATTATGAAGAACCGGAAACAGACGGTGAATACGGGGAAGATGTTTAAATGGGACATATGTGAAAAAAGTTATGAGATATGTCCCGAACCTAAAAGAAAGTGGGACATATGTGAAAAAAGTATGTGATATGTCCCAAAAGAATAGAGATGAGGGACATATATCAAGAAAGTATATGAATATGTCCCGATGGCGGTGATAAGTGGGACATAGTTGGAAAAATATATCATATATGTCCCAACACACGATGCAAGTGGGACATAATCAATCTTTTATTTTCTATATGTCCACTATCAATTTGGAAAGTGATAGAATACTTGATTTTTTTAAAAAACACATGCAAATCTGTTTGTTAAAAAATGGTCTGGAAAATTCAATTCCGAAACAATCCCAGCGTATTAAAAGTATATTGACATTTACGAACTTTACGCTATAATAGAATCAAACATATGAACAAATGCTCATATGAAAGAATGATAAAATAAAAAAGGAAAGTATGGAGGAAACCGACGATGAAGAAAACTTACAAAATTGATGTGGATTGTGCAAACTGTGCAAATAAAATGGAGGAAGCTGCAAAAGCTACTACCGGAGTAAAGGATGCAACTGTAAATTTCATGACACTGAAGATGAACGTAGAATTTGAAGAGGGTGCAGATGCAAAAGCGGTTATGCAGGATGTGTTAAAGAACTGTAAGAAAGTGGAAGATGATTGTGAGATCTTTCTTTAAATCCGGCTTTTTCCATAGGTATCAGTCAGATTGGAGGGCACCATGAATAAAAAGCAGAAAAAAGTATTGAAACGAATTATTGTGGCAGCAGTGCTTCTGGTTATCATCGGGATTGCAGGAAGCGTTGTTTCCATACCAAAGTGGCTGGAGTTTCTTTTCTATCTGGTTCCGTATTTTGTGATCGGTTATGATATTCTGCGGAAAGCCTGGAAGGGAATCTGTAACAGGCAGATGTTTGATGAAAATTTTCTGATGGCAGTGGCAACCATCGGAGCGATCGCCCTCGGTGATTACAAAGAGGGCGTTGCAGTTATGCTGTTTTATCAGATCGGAGAGCTGTTCCAGAGTTATGCAGTCGGTAAGAGCCGCCGGAATATCAGTGATCTGATGGATATCCGGCCGGATTATGCAAATATTGAAACAGACGGTCAGATTGAAAAAGTAGATCCGGATGAGGTGGAGATCGGCACGGTGATTATTGTACAGCCGGGCGAAAAAGTTCCAATCGATGGTGTGGTTGTGGAAGGACATTCTTCCCTGAATACCAGTGCACTGACGGGAGAGAGTGTTCCGCGGGAAGTCGCTGTGGGAGAGGAAATCATCAGTGGATGTATCAATATTTCCGGATTGTTAAAGATCCGCACCACAAAAGAGTTTGGAGAGTCTACGGTTTCTAAGATTCTTGATCTGGTGGAGAATGCAAGTTCCAAGAAATCACGTTCCGAGAATTTTATTTCCAGATTTGCACATTATTATACACCGGCAGTCTGCTACGGCGCGCTGGCACTGGCAATACTGCCACCGCTTGTCCGCATGCTGTTTATGGGGCTTCCGGCAGACTGGGGCATCTGGATTTACCGTGCACTGACATTTCTGGTTATCAGCTGCCCGTGTGCGCTGGTCATCAGTATTCCACTCAGCTTTTTTGCAGGAATCGGAGGTGCCAGTGCAGAGGGTGTTCTGGTAAAGGGTTCCAACTATCTGGAAGCACTTGCGGGAACGCGTACGGTTGTCTTTGATAAGACAGGAACCATTACGCAGGGGGTATTTGAAGTCTGCGGAATTCATGGAACAAACTGTGCATCCGGCAGCTGTCCGGTTGAGTCCGGACATCCGGTATATACGAAAGAGGAAGAACAGCTGCTGGAGTATGCGGCACTGGCAGAGTGTCACAGTACACATCCGATCAGTATCAGCCTGCAGAAAGCCTATGGTAAGAAACTGGATGTGGACCGGGTCACAGATGTACAGGAAATCGGTGGACATGGTGTGATCGCAACGGTAGACGGACACAGGGTTGCGGCAGGAAATGACAAACTCATGAAAAAAGAAAAAATTGCGTATCGCAACTGCAGCTGTACCGGTACAATCGTACATCTGGCAGTCGATGGTGTCTATGCCGGTCATATACTGATTTCAGATATGATTAAGCCGAATGCGGCGGCTGCCATGCAGGCACTAAAAAATTCCGGTGTGCACCGGCTGGTAATGCTGACCGGTGATGATGACCGTGTAGCACAGCAGGTAGCAGGGGAGGTTGGAATCACGGAAGTACATTCCCAGCTGCTTCCGGCAGATAAAGTTTCCGAAGTGGAAAAACTGTTGCAGACCAGGGAAGAAAAGAGTACCGTTGCCTTTGTCGGGGATGGCATCAATGATGCACCTGTGCTTTCCCGTGTTGATGTTGGAATCGCTATGGGAGCACTTGGATCGGATGCGGCGATTGAGGCAGCAGATGTGGTACTGATGGATGATGATCCGCTTAAGATTGCGAAAGCAATCCGTATCGCAAGAAAGTGCCTGCGGATTGTATATGAAAATATCTGTTTTGCAATCGGGATTAAACTGCTCTGCCTGTTTTTGGTAACGATAGGTATTGCAAATATGTGGATGGGAATTTTTGCAGATGTCGGTGTTATGGTGATTGCTGTGCTGAATGCAATCCGCGCACTTTTTGTAAAAAAATTATAGGGTATAATTCTGCCGGAAATGTTCCGGTGGAGAGGAGGAACTTCATGGAAAAAGAAAAGATTGAATGCTGTAGTGAAAATCAGGTACATCCGGATCTGCTAAAGATTGTGAATGACACGATGCCGGAAGAAACGGAACTGTATGATCTTGCAGAATTATTTAAAGTGTTTGGAGATTCCACCCGTATCCGCATCCTGTTTGTCCTGTTTGAAGCAGAGGTGTGTGTCTGTGATCTTGCAGCGGCATTGTCAATGACACAGTCTGCAATTTCCCACCAGCTTCGGATTTTAAAACAGAATAAGTTAGTCAAATGCCGCAGGGAGGGAAAATCTGTTTTTTATTCCCTGGCAGATGACCACGTCCGGTCAATCATTGCACAGGGCAGGGAGCATATTGAGGAAGATGCAATATAAGGATGATACCATATGGGAGAAAAGGACATTCGCTGTGGATGTCCTTTTTTTCGTACAGACGGATCTTAATATTTATTTAAGTTTCTTTAAAGATAGCCTTTTTTGGATGTGAAACTGCTATAATAAAGGTGCAGTAGAAAAAATACATCAATTAAAATATGAGGTAAATACATATGGAAACTTATGAAAGCGTAAAAAGTAATCCGGTGCAGCCGGAGCAGAAAGAAAAGAAAAAAGGCGGTGCATGGAAAGGGATTGTAGCGGTGATTCTTGCAGCAGGCGTTGTGGGAAGTACCACGATTTCTGCGTTTAATCTGGTGACTTTAAAATCCTATATTGCAGAGCAGAAAAAGGAAGAAAATCCTGAGACTACCGAGGATTACGTAAAGATCGCAGATAATTATGAGATCAAACCTACCACAAATATTTCGGATGCCTACAAATCCGGCGATACTTCAAAGCTGACAGACAAAGAAAAAGAAACCCTTGATATGGCAAAAAAAGCGATCAAAGATATGAAGATTACGGACAGCATGTCTGATTTTGAAAAGGAAAAGGCGGTGTATGACTGGATGACCAAAAAGCTCCAGCAGGATTCCGGGGCACTGACCGTTATTCCGAGTACACAGGAAGACTGTGATAATCCATACGGTGTGTTAAAATACCACAATGCCGTATGCGTCGGTTATGCAACGACATTCCGCATGTTCATGCAGATGATGGGAATTGAATGTAAAGTGGAACATAATACAGAAAAATTCCATAGCTGGGATGTGGTAAAAATTGACGGAGATTGGTACATTACCGATATTTATTCCGATGCAGGAAATGGAAATTATGCGAACTTTAATGTGACGGATGCCATGTATGGACAGTCCCAGAGCTGGGATCGCGATTACTTCCCGGCAGCTAACTCATTAAAGTACAATATGGCATACCAGAATAAGAAAACCGTGGACAGTATATATGATCTGCCGAAAGCATTGCGTGCTGCTATGGACAAAAAGCTTGGCGGGGTCATGGTTGCGTTTAAAGAGGATATTACAGAGGAAAAAGCGCAGGTGGCAAATGCCATAGCTTCTTCCATTGACAATTTCCTGATGTCCGGAAACTATAAGGATATGCCATACAGTCTGGGAACTTACAACTGGATTCAGGATCCGGATGGAAAAGGATATTTGTTTAATGTTACCATGCCGGGATATAACACGGACAATACAAGCCAGAATATCAGCGAAAAAGAACAGAAAAAAATCGACAAGGCTGTTCAGAAAGCATTTCAGGGACTGGAATCTGCAAACGGAGATGGCATGATGATGGATGGCGCAAGTGCTGATATCGGAAATAAGGATATGACTATGGATGATGCGGCACAAAATGGGGCAACGTTCAGTACAGAAGAAACTGTGGAGGCCAGATAACAGATGAAAAAACAAAAAACGGGTTGGAAACTTCTGCTGGTGCTGACCATGCTGGTGATGTGTGTGGGATGTGGTGCGAAGAAAAACACTTCCGGTTCTGTCAGTATGTATGACCTGCGCACGGCGATGGAAGCAGCGGATCCGGATCTGCCGGAGATGCTTAATGCCAGCAGCACAGAAAAAGATGCAGAAGATAAGTTTTCCAATATTTCTGACATGGACTATAAAAAAGTGGACAGCTATTTTGTGAGTTACTCTTCGGATGGACACAAAGCAGATGAAATTGTAGTGATTGCCGTGAAAGATAAGGCAGATGTGGATGAGGCAAAAGAAAGCCTGACAAAGCATCAGCAGGATCGGTATAATTTGCTGCAGTCCTATGAACCGAAGCAGGTCAGCCGGATTCAGGATGGGTTGATTTTTACGAAAGGGCAGTATGCAGTCCTTATTATCACAAGCCATAATGATGATGTGCGGAAAGCGTTTGAAGATACCATAAAAAGTAAGTAGTATAAATAGGATCGTGTTTGAGTAAAATAAATATAGAAATAAAAATGCAACATTCTTTTATAGAATGTTGCATTTTTATTTACACATAATATATCGGACGATGGAAGCATTCCTTAACCCCTGAAAAGAAAATATTTTAAATTTTCTTTTCGGTTATACTTTTGCTGGCATAGAACGCAATGCTGCCTCATATTCCTCCAGAGAATATTTCCTTAAAATTTGTTCTTTTGTCAATCCAAGATCCATCATATTTTGAATTGCATCGAGTCTTTCTTCGCGTTTGCCTTCAAGTCTGCCTTTTGCTTTTCCACGAGCTTCCCCACGGGCTTCGCCACGAGCTTCGCCTAGTTCCAGCAATTCCTCCGACCGTAATTTTAAAATCTTGCCACCCATAACATCACCCAGTCCTTTCCTAATGGTATTGTTTTTTGGAATGATATAATCTGCAATCTGTTCAATCAGAACAATCATATCCATATAAAGATGTGATTTATTTTCTTTTTCAGCTGTTTCTTCAAGTCTTCGGTTAATTTCACGGAAGTCAGCTAACAATTGTTGTAACTTTCTGGTATCCGTCCCGTTGTGCTTCAAAAAGTGCTCATACCGTAAAATATGATACGGTAGCAAAATCAGTAGCCGTTTCTCAAAAATGCGGTCAACGGTATACTTTTTTGCCTGTAAAATTGGAACACGGTAGCGCACTTTTTGTCCATCCGCAAACTTCACGACCGCTTCGTGATAGTCCGGGAGATCGCGGTGGTTACGGATATAGAGAACGCAGGACTGTGGAAATTCAATTTCCCAGATTTCGTCATTTTCATAAGAAGCGTGCTCGATCGCAATCGAAATATCATACTCGAACATTCGTATAACCATCGTTTTGTCTTTCGAGGACTGGCATTCCAGATGATAAATGTGATTGCCAATCCGGATAATAGAATCTGTAATCACAGTGCCATATTTTTCATAATGTTCGTTCCGCAACTGTTCAAAATGTTCTTCTTCACTGTAAGAAGTGTGGAATACTTCATTGATCAGAGGAATCAGAAGCTGTGGCATTTTCTGAGCAATTGTTCGGAAAACATCATCAAAAATGGTGCTGTGATCGGTTGTTTCATAGTTGGCATCTGGCAGTGAAGCTGTCAGAATGTCAGATTTCTCCATGTGGTATCCTGCCTTTCCTTTAGTATATATCATAAACGTCTGTTTTTACAATATGAAATAATAAGAAACAGTTCTGCTATGACACGTTTATGAAATTTTAATTCCAATTGTGATATATGAGCGAAATGCTCCCCATGATTGCTGCGTGCTGCCTTTTTTGGTAACAACGACCTGGCATCAGATTTGGAATATAGATATTTATTGAAAACAGAATAACGCATTTTATGATTAAAGTCAAACATTTTATGAAAGAGAACGCTTTGTACATGGTATCGCAACAAAGCATTCCCCGAATGTTTTACAGATTAATATTCAGATAGACAAGATCCTTTTCGTCTTGTTCAATTCCAAGGTAACGTTTCGTGATATGAAACGAAGAATGGTTAAAAACATTCATTAAAAGTGCTGGCTGGACTCCTTCCTGCCATGCATAATAGCCAAAGGTTTTCCGGAGAGAATGACAGCTGATCGCCTCTTCACTGGTTGTATGTGAGGCATCTTCTTTAATAATGCGGTAAGCCTGTGAACGGCTGAGCGGTTTATAAGGGTTTGTCCGTTTGGAGAAAACATATTCCTCCGGATCGGGATTCTTTTCCATAAAATATAGATACAGGGCATTTTTCGCGTTCTGGTTTATCGCAATATAATTTCTTTTTCCTGTTTTATGTTCCCATACCAAAAGATGATCCCGAAAACAGTTCTTTTTAAAATCATAGACACTTCTCCAGCGAAGATTTAATAGATCGCTGATTCTCAGTGCAGTGTTTAATCCCAATACAACTAAAGTATAATTTCGCAGATGCGGTTTTACCTGCTTGTAGTATGAGCTGAAATTCTGCAGTTCCTGTCGGTTTCGGATCGGTTGTGTTGTTCCCATAAAAATTACTCCTTTCAAGCCAAAAATAAAGTGCTTTTGTGACATAAAATGCAACATTCTATAAAACATTGTCGCATTTTTGAAATAAAAAGAAAAGAAGCATTTTATAAAAATGCAGATGCGTAAGAAAATGCGCAGGACATACCCGAGGAAACAGGGTATGGAATACATACATGGAGGTAACAAAATGCTGAAACTTTCATTGAAACAGGGGCAATATGTAAACATTGGTGATAACATCCGTGTGGTCTATGTAGGTGGTTCGGGAAATCACGCAAGGCTGCTCATTGATGCCCCACGGGAACTCAACATTGCCAGAAGTACCACGGAAGAAAATCCGGCACGAAAGAGAGAAACCTATTATGCAGAGCCGGGTATTTCCAGGGAGGCACAGCAGGAGATTAAACGAATTCTGTGGAATGAGCGGATGAAAGCAGAAGCAAAAAAAGATGCAGAGAGTTTAAAAGATAAATTTAACGCTTAGCATCACACAAACATTTGGTAATAAGCGGGGCACACCCGGGACGCTTCGCTTATTGCGGTATATCGTAAGGTGTACGGCAGAATATACAAGGTTGCAAAGCATCTCAGATGCTTGTGACGCACCGCAGACGTGGTGCAATAAGAAACAACCTCAGGAAAAGGATTTCCGGAGGAAAAGACATAATACCCCGCATAGCGGGAGTTCAAGGAGGATTCAATTATGAGTATGGTAGTACAACACAACATGCAGGCAGCAAA